>Ga0181407_1000200_pt1 | contig 20103 bp, 26 predicted proteins | sample 30SPOviralmetaG_FD_130136 | JGI IMG/M metagenome (GOLD analysis project Ga0181407, IMG submission 130136) | Marine viral communities from the oligotrophic San Pedro Time Series (SPOT) site, San Pedro Channel, CA, USA - 30 SPOT_SRF_2012-01-26 | ecosystem: Environmental > Aquatic > Marine > Strait...
TAGAATCAGAACGAATCTTTCTATCATCTGGATAAAATTTAAGACAGACTAATTCAGATTCACCACAATACTTACAAGACTTTTCTGTTAATTGTTTATTCACCCAACTATGTCTAAGTCTTCTATGTCTTCTAGCAACCTTACGAATTGTGTTTCTGTATTTTTGATAGTGTTCACTCATACATCTATTTATATTTTAAAAGTGTATAAAACACATAATCTTAAAATCATTTTTTTATAAATATTAATAACTAATGAATTTAAAACTAAAATAGAGGAGTATTAATATGGGATTTCAAGTTTCTCCAGGCGTACAAGTCAAGGAAATTGATTTAACAAATATTGTCCCTGCTGTTGCAACAACTATTGGTGCTGTTGCTGGTGCCTTTCAAAAAGGACCAGTTAGTGAAGTTACTCAAATTAGTTCAGAACAAGACTTAGTAAGAATATTTGGTCTACCACAAGATACAAGTAATCAATACGAAGACTTTTTTACTGCTGCTAATTTTTTACAATATACAAACACATTAAAAGTTGTGAGGGCGGAAAGTGCCATACTGAATGCTGATTCAGACGGAACAGGAATATTAATTAAATCAACTACAAATTATCAAGAGAGTTATAGACCTAATTTATCATTAGGGTCTGCTAATTCAAGTGTTGGTGTATTTACAGCAAGAACAGCTGGTATACATTCAAATGGTATCAAAGTTGATATTTGTACTAAAAACACATTTTCACAAAATTCAGCTAAACAAGTAAACGATGGTAGTGCAGCTATTGGTGATACAACAATCACTCTTGATGCATTTGCAACTACTGATTTTGCAGTTGGTCAAATCATAGAATTTTATTCTGATTCAGGTCGTACAACTTTTGCTACAGGTCACGAGGGTGTTAGATATGAAATATCTGCTCTTGATGCATCAGCAGAAACAATAACTATCAGACAGTTAGATGACCCTGCTGGTAAGGGTTTAATCGCAGCTTTAGCAGATGATTCTTATATCACAAAATATTGGAGATTCTTTGATTTATTTGATGGTGAACCAGGAACTTCAGAACATGCAACTGCAAGGGGTATCTCAGAAGATGAAATGCACATCGTAGTTTATGATTCAACTGGTGGCCAAACTGGTTTTGATAACGATACAGCAGGTAATAGAACAAATTCTGTTATTGAAACATATGCTTTCGTATCAAAAAATCCAGAAGCAGTAGATTCCTCTGGTAATAACTTATTTTATGTAGATAGAATCTATTCAGAGTCACAATTTGTTTATGTGACAAATCATCCATCTGCAATGAAAGATGGTTCTGGTGATTGGGGTATCGTTCTTAAATCAGATGCTTCAGTTCAAAGTGTAACTGCATATAACTTATTAGATACTGGGCAAGATGTTAATAGCATTTCAACTTCTACACTTACTGGTGGTACTGATGATTATGCAGTAACAGATGGTGAAAAATTAGAAGCATATAATAGATTTAAAGATGCCGAATCTGAAGATGTAAATTTACTTATGGCGGGTAAAGCATCTGCTACACTTGCAAATAATTTAATTACAATCTCAGAAAATAGAAAAGATTGTATGACATTTATTTCTCCAGAGAGAGCTGATATTGTGGGTGTTCCAAATCAAGAAACAATGACAGTAAATGTTAAAAATTTCTTTGATGCACTTCCAAGTTCTTCTTATGCAGTCTTTGATAGTGGTTACAAATATATGTACGATAGATTTAATGATGTATATAGATATGTGCCATTGAACGGAGATGTTGCAGGGCTTGTTGCACAAACAGAACAAGTTGCAGAAGCATTTTTCTCACCAGGTGGGTTTAATAGAGGACAAATTAGAGGTGCAGTAAGTCTGCCTTTTGTTCCTACTCAATCACAAAGAGATACTTTATATAAGGCAAGAATAAATCCAGTTGTTACTTTCCCTGGGCAAGGTACAATCTTGTTTGGTGATAAAACTGGTCTCGCTAAACCGAGTGCATTTGATAGAATTAATGTAAGAAGACTCTTCATTATTTTAGAAAAAGCAATCGCAACTGCTGCTAAGTTTCAACTCTTTGAGTTCAACGATGAATTTACAAGGGCACAGTTTAAGAACTTAGTAGAACCATTTTTACGAGATATACAAGGTAAGAGGGGTATCACCGACTTTAGTGTAGTTTCTGATGAAACAAATAATACAGGTGAAGTCATTGATAGAAATGAATTTGTCGCAGATATTTTCATTAAACCTGCTCGTGCAATTAACTTTATTACACTAAACTTCATCGCCGTACGAACTGGCGTAGCGTTTAGTGAGGTGGGAGGTTAATCATGGCAAACATTAATGACTTTAAAGCAAGACTTGCTGGCGGTGGTGCTAGAGCTAATCAATTTAGAGTAATTCTTCCTCCACCAGTTGGCGCCGTAACTGCAGCTATTAATACAGAACAGTTTTCGTTCTTATGTAAGGCTGCTAGTCTTCCAGGACAAACTATTGGTGAAACTGAAGTAAAATTCAGAGGTAGAAATTTGTATCTCGCAGGCGAAAGAAGTTTTGATACTTGGGCAACCACAGTTTTAAATGATACTGACTTTTCAATTCGTAGAGAAATGGAAAGATGGATGAACGGCATAAACGATACAGTAAATAATACTGGTGCTACAAATCCAGTTGATTATAGAGTTGATATGATTGTACAACAATTAGATAGAGATGATACTGTACTTCATCAATATACTCTAGAGGGTTGTTGGCCGACTATTATCGCTCCTATTGAATTGCAGTATGAAGCCGAAGGAATCGAAGAGTTTGAAATAACTTGGCGTTATGACACATTCAGAGTATCTGGCATTAATTTATAAACTCCTCACAATCTTATAAATAGAAGTAGGAGATTAAATTATGGCAGAATTTTTTGGTTTTGAAATCAAACGAAAGAATCCAGAGTTGGGGTCTATCATGGCCCCTTCTACTGATGATGGTACTTATGAAGCCCCTAGTGGTGGATTTTATTCTACAACATTAGACACAGATGGTCGTGAAAGAACTGATGACGATTTAATTCGTAGGTATCGTGATATTGCAATGCAACCAGAGTGTGATAGTGCAATAGAAGATATTGTAAGTGAAGCAATCGCTTCAGACGAAAGAGATATGTGTGTTTCTATTTCTTTAGAAAACTTAAAAGTATCTAATTCAATTAAAAAAAGAATCAGAGAAGAATTTGAAAGGGTCTTAGATTTATTAGACTTTGAAGAAAAGGCTCATGATATTTTTAGAAGATGGTATGTTGACGGAAGAATTTACTATCACAAAGTAATTGACAGTTCTAACCCTAGAAAGGGTATTCAACAACTTCGTTTTATTGATGCAAGAAAAATTAAAAAAATGAGAGAGGTTGATAAAGACTTAGACAAAGTAAATAAAAGTGTTGAGGTTATTAAAAAAGTAAAAGATTATTATCTTTTTAACCCAAATGGAAATACTGTTGGCGGAGGCACTACTGCAATGGGTGTTAAACTTACAGCAGATTCAATCGCATTTGTGCCATCTGGTTTAATAGATATGTCAAAGGGTCATATTCTATCTTATTTAAATAAAGCAATCAAACCTGTTAATCAATTAAGAATGATTGAAGATGCTTTAGTTATTTACAGAATATCAAGAGCACCTGAAAGACGAATTTTTTATATTGATGTCGGTAATTTACCAAAGATAAAAGCAGAACAATATTTAAAAGATGTTATGAATCGTTATCGTAACAAACTTGTTTATGATGCATCAACTGGTGAGATTCGTGACGATAGAAATCACATGTCAATGTTAGAAGATTTTTGGTTACCAAGAAGAGAGGGTGGTCGTGGTACTGAAATCACAACTTTACCTGGTGGCTCAAATCTTGGCGAGATAGACGATATCACTTATTTTAAAAGAAAGTTATATCAAGCTCTTAATGTTCCAATGTCAAGATTAGAAGCAGAACAAAACTTTTCATTAGGCCGTTCAACTGAAATTACAAGAGATGAATTAAAGTTTACTAAATTTGTTCAAAGATTAAGAACAAAGTTTTCAAAATTGTTTTCAGATATTCTTAAATCTCAATTAATATTAAGAGGTGTAATTGCTGAAGAAGAATGGAAAGATATGAAAGAACACATTCAATATGACTTCTTACAAGATAACAACTTTACTGAACTAAAAAGAGCAGAGTTGTTACGAGAACGACTTGATATGTTAGGTAGTATTGAGAGTTATATTGGTACATTTTTTAGTAAAGAATATGTGCTTAAAAGTGTATTAAATATGAACGATTCTGAAATAGAAGAGATGAGAGACCAGATGAACAGAGAAGCTGGTATTGAACCTGAAGATGGTGGTATTAATGTACCTGATGGTTCAGATGGTGTAACAAGATATCCATCAGTTGACGGTGCACCGATACCTGCTGATGATGTTTCTAAATATAGAGGTGAAGAACCACCTGAGGAGGAAAAATAATGACAAAAGAAAATATTGCACAATTCGTAGATGATGTATTAAATAAAGATAATCTATCTGCTGAAACAAACTTTAAAACTGTAATGTCAGATAAAGTTGGCGATGCCTTAGAAAAACAAAGAGAAGTAATTGCTAAGACAATAGTTACTAATCATGTTCCAGCAACCGAGGAAGATGATGACATTGGAGTTTGAATCTGTTTATGATTCATTAAAAGAAAAAGATGAACATAAAAAATCTAAAGAATACAAAAAATTGTCACCTAAAATGAAGAGGGCTGTTGACGATATATTTGCAGTTATGGACTCTAAACCTTCAGACTTTATAAATAGTTTTGAGAAAACTATAAAAAATGTTTCAAAAAAGTTTAAAGTATCAGAAAAAGAACTAATGGACTATTTTGAACGAGAAATGTTAAACCAAGGAAAGTAGTATGGCATACACGACAAGAACACTAAAAGATACAGATTTTGAGACCGTAGTACATACAACAATTACAGGAACAAATGCAACTGCACTTAAAGTTGTAGATGCATCAGCTTTATCAGGTGCTGCTACAGACCCAAGACTTGCAATCGTATCTTGTACTTGGAGTGTGAGTTCAATATTAGAGGTAGAATTTGATGCAACATCAAATGTTACTGCATTATCATTACAAGGTAATGGTAACTTTAACATTGGTAGTCAACAACTACCACCAATTACTAACAATGCAGGGAGTGGAATAACTGGTGATATTTTTTTAGAAAATGATGCAGCTTGTATTGGTTATATTATTATGAAATTAAGAAAGATATCTGGTTACGATAATATAAATACTCCAGCATAGTATAGGAAAGAATAATGAAACTTATTTCAGAAGCATTAGAAGAAACTAAATTTATAGTTGAAGAAACCAAAGAAGGTAAAAAAGACTATAAGATAAAAGGCGTGTTCATGCAAGCCGAAATCAAAAACAGAAATGGTAGAGTATATCCTATGGAAGTTCTTGAAACTGAAGTGGGCAGATACAATAAAAAGTTTATTAACGAAAATCGTGCATATGGTGAGTTAGGTCACCCAGAGGGACCTACTGTCAATTTAGATAGAGTTTCTCATATGGTCACTTCTTTAAAAAAAGAAGGTAATGATTTTATAGGCGAAGCAAAAATTATGGATACACCAATGGGTAAAATAGTGAAAAATATCATGGACGAAGGCGGCAAACTAGGTGTATCATCAAGAGGCATGGGTTCTTTAGAACAAAAGAATGGTGCGAATTATGTAAAAAAAGACTTTATGTTAGCTGCAGCTGCTGACATTGTGGCAGACCCGTCTGCTCCAAATGCTTTTGTAGAAGGTATTATGGAGGGAAAAGAGTGGGTTTGGAATAATGGACTACTTAAAGAAGTAGATATGCAAGAAATTGTAGAAGACATTGAATCGAGTGTTCGTAGAAGAAGTTCTAATGTAGAAGCTTTAGCGTTCGCAAAGTTTCTTAAAAAGTTATAAAACTATAAATAATATTAACTAATGAATAACCAATAAAGGAGAACCTCTAATGGCTCAAGATTTAGAAAAAACGATTGAGGATTTGGAGAAAGAAGTGGTCGCTGAACTAGAAGAAAAGGCAAGTCCTGATTCTACTGGTGGAAAGCCTGACCCTATGCCAAAGATGAAAGGTGCTGAAAAGCCTGAAGACTTAGGTAAAGCAGTTGTATCACCAACTGATTCTGGACCGAATGCCTCGAAAAAAGTAAAACAAATATCAGGTGACCCTGCACAAAAAGGTGCTGGTAAAGCTGAGGGGAGTACGAAAATGAAAGAAGGATATTCTGATGAAGAAATCAGAGAACTCTGTCATTCAAAAGACCATGATTGTGCTACAGTTGTAGAACATCCTGTTTACGGTAAAGGTAAACCAATTTTAAAATCACACGCAATTCCAGACGATAACGGAAATGTTGAGTGGTATGATGTTCAATTCAAACATGGTATTGAAGAAAAGGTGATGGCAAAAGATATGAAAATTATTGAAGAGTCAAACCACAATAAAGAAACTAACATGACTAAAAATGCTATGATAACTGCCATGAAAGATATGATGATGGGTCTTGAAAAAGAAAAAAAAGATGTTATCAAATCATCTTATGAGGCAATGACAAAAGCAATGGAAGGTGAAAATGAAGGTGAATATGAAGATGGTCACAAAATGGAAACCAAAAAAGAATATTATGAAGTTGATGTCAAAGCAGATGTTGCCGCCTTAGTAGAAGGTGAAAACTTTTCAGACGAGTTCAAAGGTAAAGCAGAAACAATTTTTGAAGCTGCAGTATCTTCTAAGATTAGACAAATCGAAGATAAACTTACTGAAGAACATGAAAATATGCTAGCAGAAACAAAAGAAGATATGGTTGAAAAAGTTGACTCATATCTTAACTATGTAACTGAAGAGTGGAAAAAAGAAAACGAACTTGCAATCGAAAGAGGTCTAAAGGGCGAAATCTCTGAAGACTTTATTGCAGGTCTGAAAAATCTTTTTGAAGAACATTATATTGATGTTCCAAATGAAAAGTACGATATTCTTGAAGCACAGACTCAAGAGATTGAAGAACTCAAGAATAAAGTAAACGATTTAATTGAATCTAAGAAAGATTCATCTAATAGAATTGGAGAACTTACTAAGGGCTCTCTAGTTGCTGAAACTTCTAACGATTTAACTGAAACTCAAAAAGAAAAATTTAAAGGTCTTGTTGAAGAAGTTGAATTTGTTAGTGAAGATTCTTATAAAGAAAAGTTAAAAACTTTAAAAGCGTCTTATTTTCCAACAGAAGAGAAAAAAGAAGAAGTTCTAACGGAAGAGGGCGCTGTTCAGACAGTTGAATCTTCTGATGTTATGGCGGCGTATACGGCTGCAATTAAGAAAACCCATAAAAGGGCGTTGAATAATTAAATTTATAAATATAATTAATAAATAAGGAGAAACGAGATGTTTCAAACACAACATTTACAAGAAAAGTGGCAGCCCGTACTAGAACATCCTGATTTACCAAAAATCAGTGATGCTTATAAAAGAGCCGTTACTACTGTTATACTAGAAAATCAACAAAAAGCACTTAGAGAAGATGCACAGTTTTTGGGTGAAGGCCCAACCAATGTATCATCTGGTCAAGGTGGGGTCGCAGGTGCTAACCCAATGGCAAATTGGGACCCAATTTTAATTTCGTTAGTAAGAAGAGCTATGCCTAATCTTATTGCTTATGATGTTTGCGGTGTGCAACCAATGACTGGTCCAACTGGATTAATCTTCGCAATGAGAGCTAGATATAATGACCCATCTGGTGCTGAAGCATTAGTTGATGAAGCTGATGGTACTCATGCATCTGATGACGCTGCTGGTGATTTAACTTCAGCTGCTCAGTCAGGAACTAACCCTGCATTACTTAATGACACTCCTGAAACTGCTTATACTTTTGCACAAGGTATGACTACTTTACAAGGTGAAAATTTAGGTGATACAACTACTAACGCTTTCGCTGAAATGGCTTTCTCTATTGAGAAAACAACTGTTACTGCGAAAACTAAAGCTTTGAAAGCTGAATACACTATGGAACTTGCTCAAGACTTAAAAGCAATCCACGGTTTAGACGCTGAATCTGAATTAGCTAACATACTTTCTGCTGAAATCTTATCTGAAATCAATAGAGAAGTAGTAAGAAGAATTTATAGAACTGCTGTAGAAGGTGCTGCTGTAAATACAACTACTGCTGGTACTTTTGATTTAGATACAGACTCAAATGGTAGATGGTCTGTTGAGAAATTCAAAGGTTTAATGTTTCAAATAGAAAGAGATGCTAACGCTATCGGTCAACAAACAAGAAGAGGTAAAGGTAATATCTTAATGGTATCTGCTGATGTTGCTTCTGCTTTACAAATGGCTGGTATCTTAGATTACACTCCTGCATTAAACAATAACTTAAATGTTGATGACACTCAAAACACTTTCGCTGGTGTATTGAATGGTAGATACAAAGTATATGTTGACCCATATGCTGCTAATATCTCTGCTTCTCAATATTATGTTGTTGGATATAAAGGTACTTCACCTTACGATGCTGGTACTTTCTATTGCCCATATGTTCCGCTACAAATGGTGAGAGCAGTTGGTGAGAATACATTCCAACCAAAAATTGGTTTCAAAACTAGATACGGAATGGTAGACAATCCTTTTGCTACTGATTCTGGCGCACTTGCAGATAACAACGATGCTGGTACTTCTGCTACTGCATTTACTAAAGAAACTAATAGATATTACAGAAGAGTTAAAATCGCTAACTTAATGTAAGAGATTTTAAATCGCACTTTAAGAGAAAAATGGGACTTCGGTCCCATTTTTTTTGCTTATAAATAATAGTATGAAGAGTCCTTGTAAGAAAATATGTAGACTAGGTACCTATATTTCTTTAGGGAGTGAACTGATTTGTATTGGTTGTAGAAGAACTTTTGATGAAATAAAAGATTGGACAAGTTATACAGATGAGAAAAGAGATACTATTATGAAGAGATTACAATGACAGAACTTAATGCATTGGCCAGACAACCAGAAACGATAGATTACTCTGCACCATCGCAGTATCGTTTTTCTATTTTACAATTACCTAAAGTACAATTTTTTACAACAGCATGTAATATTCCTGGTATTAGTATGGGCGAGGCTGTTTTTCCTACACCATATAAAGATATACCTTTGTTACCAGATAAAGTGACATATGAAAACTTAGAGGTTACTTTTTTAGTTGATGAAAAATTAGAAAATTACATAGAGTTACACGACTGGATAACAGCAATCGGTTTTCCAGAAGACAGAGAACAATTTAAAAAATTTAGAAGTGCTAATGCAGATAGAAGACCAGATTCAGTCACTAGGTCTAATCCTTCAGACTCAGTTAAACCTAGAACGCCTGATAGTGCAATGTACTCTGATGCCACTTTAACTATTCTTACAAATAAAAATAATCCTATTTTAAATATTGCATTTTCAAATGTATATCCAGTTTCTATATCTGGTTTAAATTATACAAATGAAGGAACAGATACACAATATTTAGCCGCTCAAGCAACTTTTCAATATCAATTATATAAATTTGAACCGTTAGGTTGACAAGTTATTAAAATTATTATATAATGTAGTACTATGGACTTAAAATTAATACAAGAAATGTTTGATAAAGATTCTAAAGTTGATGAAACCAATATTAGCTTTGAAGAAACTCGTTCTCCTGCATTACTCAATAAATATTTAAAATTACATACGAACTTTAAGTTAATGCTGAGTAAAGCAGAAACTGATATGAGAATAATGAAAAAACAAAAGTGGGAATATTATTCAGGCAAAGCCGAGAGACCTTTTGAATTAAAAATATTAAGACAAGATATTCCAACTTATTTAGAAGCTGATACAGATTTAATTAAACTAACATCTAAAGTTGATTATCTAAAAACCTGTGTAGGTTATCTAGAACATGTTGTAAAAAATTTACATAATAGAGGTTTTCAATTAAGAAATATTACGACTTGGATAAAATATACTGAAGGTGCTTTATGATATATCATGAACAACAATTACCAGAAGATGTGATTAATCGAAGTTTACAACATAAAGAAGTTTTACAAAAAGCAGAAGTAAGAGAACAAGGTACAAAAGATGCGAGAAATTCAAGTATAGGTTGGGTTAAAAATAATTTTACATTACAAGAATATTTTAGATACATTCAAGCAACAAATAATCTTTTTTGGAATTATGAACTAACAGATATTGAGCCCATGCAATACACAGAATATGATAAGGGGCAATATTATAATTGGCATATTGATACCCATAAAAAACCTTACAAGAATGGGTTGATAAGAAAATTAAGTTTTGTAGTTTTTTTATCTGCAAATTTCTCTGGTGGCGAATTTGATATATCTGAAAAAGACCCTAGAAAAAAGAACAGATATATAACTATAACAAATGAAAAAAACAAGATGATTGTTTTTCACTCTGCCGATTGGCACAGAGTACGACCAGTAAAAACTGGCACACGGAATACAATAGTGGGTTGGGTCTTAGGACCAAAATGGAAATGAAAAAAGTATGGATAGAGTGTCAAAAGTGTGGGGATTTATTTTGGATTTTTCCAGATGAACTTGAGAAATTCTACCCTAAAAGAGCAATCAACTATCAATTATGTGGTTCTTGTGAATCTAAACAATAAATATGCTTTAAGTGAATAACAATGCAACTAAATCACAATTATTATTTTTTTAAATCTGCACTAAGTGACCAACAATGTAATGCGATTATTGAAGCTGGTCTTTCTGATATGGCACTTACCGAAGATAAAAAAGGTAAACAAGCAACTGACGCTACTACTTTTGATAATAGACAAAAGGGTGGCGAAGTTTCAAATGCAGGTAAAATAGCAGCAAATCATTTAACAGTTCAAGGTAGAATAAAAAAAGGTATCTCTGATAAAGACATTTATGTTAGAGAAACTAAAGTTGGTTGGTTGGGTCAAGATTGGATTTTTAAATTAATTCACCCATTTATTCACGAAGCAAATAAAAGAGCAGATTGGAATTTTCAATGGGATTTTTCTGAAACAGCACAATTTACAGTTTATCACCCAGGTATGTTTTATGCTTGGCACCCAGATTCAAATCCAAACCCTTATGTACCATTTGACCCTACTGACGAAAGACAAAGAAGAAAAGATAAAGATGGAACTTATATAATTCATACAGATGATGATGGTAAAGAATTAGAATTTGATGAAACTTATAGAGAGGGACAATTTAAAGGTGTTAAAAGATATGTGCCTGATGCTGGATTTGTAGATAATCCTGGTCAATTTAATAAGATAAGAAAATTATCTGTTACTGTTAATTTAACAAACCCAAGAAATTATAAAGGTGGTAATTTAAAGTTTGATATGGGACCTCATCACCCAAAACGATATCACACTTGTACTGAGATAAGACCGAGAGGTTCTGTAATTGTTTTTCCATCTCATCTATATCATCAAGTAACACCTGTTACTGAGGGTACTAGATATTCATTAGTCATGTGGAATTTAGGGAGACCATTCGTATGAGTAATACAGTAGATTTTTTTGAAAAAAATAGATATGTTTTAATTAAAGAAATGATACCAAAAGATATTGCTAAAATTGCAAGTCAATATGCTCACTTTGATAGAGTGAGAGAGTTTCAACCAGAAAGCGAAGGTGCTCAAATACCAGGAAGTCATAGTGTCTATGCTGACCCATTGATGGAAACACTTTTAAAATTTTCAAAACCACACATGGAAAACTGGACAGGTCTTGAGTTATGGCCGACTTATTCTTATTATAGATTATACAAACCTGGTGATATGTTAAGAAGACACAAAGATAGACCATCATGTGAAGTATCAATTACTTGTTGTTTAGGTTATGATTATCAAGATAAAAAAGATTATAATTGGGGTATGTATGTTGGGCCATCAAATGGTGAAAGAGGTACAAAAGGTAAACTTATAAAGATGAAACCTGGTGATGGCGTTATATATAGAGGTTGTGAGATTGAACATTGGAGGGATGCTTTTGAAGTTCCTGAAAATGCTTGGCAAGTTCAAGTTTTTTTACATTATGTTAATAAAAATGGTCCTTATGGTGATATGTGTAAGTATGATTTTAGACCTGCTTTAGGTTTAACAGATGTTGATAAAGATGAAGAAAAAATAGCAGCAGCAGAAAAAGCAGATAAAAATATGCCGTATAGAACTAAGGACACAGACTTCCCAGATTTAGGTAAAGATGATGTCCCATATGAAAATAGATAAAAAAAATGAAGTATACCTACAAATTGAAACCGAACCACATATTGCAAGGGAACTTTCAGAGTACTTTACCTTTGAAGTCCCTGGTGCAAAATTCATGCCCGCTTATAGAAATAAAATATGGGATGGAAAAATACGATTATATTCAGTTGCTACAGGACAAATCTACCTGGGATTATTACCATACATCAGAGAGTTCTGTAAGCGTAATGACATACAATATGAATTACTCTATGACAACAGACACGAAAACATAGATGAAGAACAAATTAACAGCTTTATACAACAACTTAACTTACCACACAAGACTCGTGATTATCAGATTTCTAGTGTTCTTTATTGTGCCAGAAAATGTCGTGGTCTTCTTATTTCTCCTACTGCATCTGGTAAATCGTTAGTCATTTATATTCTAACACGATACTATCATTCACAAAATAACAAAACTTTAATTCTTGTACCAACAACAAGTTTAGTCGAACAAATGTATTCTGACTTTATTAGTTATGGTTGGTCAGATAATTTTATTCAAAAAATATATCAAGGTCACGATAAGATAATTTCAAAAGATGTTGTCGTATCAACATGGCAATCTATTTACAAAATGCCAAAAAAATATTTTGAGCAGTTCGGTTGTGTTATTGGTGACGAAGCTCATTTATTTAAATCAAAATCTTTAACAAGTATCATGACCAAAATGATTAATTGTAAGTATCGTTTTGGTTTGACTGGTACATTAGATGATACACAGACACATAAACTTGTATTAGAGGGTTTGTTTGGAACTGCTAATAAAATAGTTTCTACAAAAGAATTAATTGATAAGAAGACTTTATCTAATTTAAAGATAGATAGTTTAGTATTATCATATTCTGACGAGGAATGTCGTTTAAATAAAGATTTAAAGTATGCTGACGAGTTGGATTTTATTGTGACACATGATAGACGGTTAAATTTCACAAAGAACTTAGTTTCTACTATAAACGGCAATACTCTAATACTATTTCAATTTGTAGAAAAACATGGTCTGCCCTTATTTAATCTCATACAAAACGAATTAAAAGATAGAAAAGTATTTTTTGTATTCGGTGGTGTGAGTGCTAAAGAAAGAGAAGACATTCGTTCTATTACAGAAACACAAAAAAATGCAATCATTGTAGCTTCTTATGGCACATTCTCAACAGGTATCAATATTAAGAATCTACATAATATTATATTCAGTTCGCCATCGAAAAGTAAAATAAGGGTCTTACAATCTATTGGCCGTGGGTTAAGACTTGGTGATAATAAAACTCAATGTAAACTTTATGACATTGCTGATGACCTGACTTATAAAAGTAAACCTAACTTTACATTAAGACACTTTATAGAACGAATAAATATATACAACGAAGAAGAATTTGACTATCAAATACATAGGATTAAATTATGACAATATCAGAAGAAAGTTATGAAGATTTAAAAGAGTTTTGGGACCAGCAAAGACTAATACAATATAATAGAGAATTGATACAAAAGCATGTGTCACGATTGTATAAAGAAGCTGTGTTTATAGATTATTCTGAAGAAGAATTATTCAAGTATTTTTGGCAAAAATTAGATGAATCAAAATTTGACAGACCACCTAGAACATGGGTGCCAAAAGATGACAATCTAAGGAAATGGAATGAGTAATATCGTGAATATAGGTTTAGAAAAAATTAGTCCATATAGAGTTATGAAATTTACAAATGGTGATGAAGTCATATGTGAACTAAAACATACCGAGGGCAATCGTTTTAAAATATCTCAACCTTTTAAACTTGTTACAGTTACAGTTGCTGATAAGAATGGTAGTGTGGAAGAAAATCTTGCTTTAAGAAAGTGGACTTCTTTTACTGACGATAAAGTCTTTATGATTGATAGACAACAAGTAGTTGTACATTATGGTGCAAGTGTCGGTCTTGCTAAATATTATGAATATGTTTTAAGAAAATATAAAGCTGCTGGTGATGATATTGCCAGAACCGTAGATTTAGAAAAAGAAGTGAGAGAATATAAAGTTGAGGCTAAAACAGAAGATTCCCCACAACAAGAAGAAGATGAAGAAATATTAGATGAGTTTGCTAATGTTTATTATGATTCTAAAACAAAACATTAATAGTATTCTGTTTCTTACAAGAAATATTATAACAATCAATTATTAGTCTGTCAATGCCCAAAATAAATTTAATTATTGACTTGACCTTTATTAAAAATATGATATCATAAATTAAACAGGAGTTTAAGATGGCCAGTAAGGCAAAACACTATGTAAATAATCAAGAGTTTCTCAAAGCTATTTCTGAATGGAAAGAAGTTGTAAAAGAATCTGAAAGTGCAGGAGAAGAACAACCACCAATTACAGATTATATTGGTGACTGTTTTTTAAAAATAGCACAACATTTATCTTATCGACCTAATTTTATTAATTATACTTTTAGAGAAGAAATGATTGGTGATGGTATTGAAAATTGTTTGCGATATGTAAATAACTTTAATCCAGAAAAATCAAATAATCCTTTTTCTTATTTTACACAAATAATCTATTATGCATTTATTCGTAGAATACAGAAAGAGAAGAAACAATCTCATGTAAAACATAAAATGATTGAAAAGGCAATGGTGCCTACTTTTGACCAGAACCCTTTAGACCAAACAAATTATGGAAATACATATATGGATTATTTAACAAAGAATATGTTACCTGCCGATGGTGATGTGTATAAAACAAAAAGTAAAAAAACTGAAACTAAAAAGAACTTAGAAAACTTTATGAAAGAATAATATGTGTGGGTGGTATCCAGAAGAAATAAAAGAAAGTAAGATGTATAAAATATATACTCAACCAAGTTGTGGTTATTGTTATATGGCCAAAGAATTATTAACTAAAGAAAATTATCAATATGAAGAAATTGATATTAATAATGAACCAGAAGCTAAAGAATATATAAAGTCTTTAGGATTTTCAACTGTGCCACAAATATGGCATAAAGATAAACATATCGGTGGTTATACTGAATTAAAGGAGTATATTGATAATGTATGAATATAAATGTAAAATAGTAAGAGTCGTTGATGGAGATACAGTAGATGTTGACATTGATTTAGGGTTCGGTGTTTGGATGCATAAAGAAAGAGTTAGACTTTATGGTATAGATACACCAGAATCAAGAACGAGAGATTTAGAAGAAAAAAAATTTGGTCTCTTTGCAAAAAAGTATGTAGAAGAATATCTGCCTGTTGGCACCAGTCAGACTTTAAAAACACATAAAGATGGCGTTGGTAAGTATGGCAGAATACTTGGTGAATTTCTTGTCTATGATGGCGAGTCAGATGCACAAAAAAGTTTAAGTGATATGATTGTGAATAATAATATCGGTGTTGCCTATATGGGTCAAAGTAAAAATGAAATTGTAAGACAACATTTACAAAATAGAGAGATGCTTTATGAGGGTGGATTTGTAGAGAGGTCTGAATAATTTGAAGATTGCTTTAATTACGGACACTCATTTCGGTGCAAGAAATGACCATTGTCACTTTAATGATTATTTTTATGACTTCTACGATAATCAATTTTTTCCATATCTAAAAGAACACAATATAAAAACTTGTATTCATCTTGGCGATGTTATGGATAGAAGAAAGTTTGTATCATATAAAATTGCACAAGACTTTAGAAAGAAATTTATACAACCATTTGTAGATTTAAATATTGACTTACATATGATGGTTGGTAATCATGATACCTTTTATAAAAACACAAATGATGTTAATTCTCTAGATGAGTTAATCGGTGAACGATATAAAAATATAACAATATATTCAGAATGTCAAACAGTTGAATTTGATGAATTGCCTATCTTTTTTATACCTTGGATTAATAATACAAATGCACAACATACATTTGATGAGATTGAAAAAACAAAATCTATTATTGCAATGGGTCATTTAGAAATTAGAGGCTTTGAGATGCATCATGGTCAACATAGTGAGGTTGGTTGGGAAAAAGATAAATTTCAAAAGTTTGATACAGTTTATACTGGTCACTTTCACAAAAAATCAGATGATGGTCATATTTTTTATTTAGGCACACCTTATCAAATATTTTGGAATGACGATAGATGTCCAAAGGGGTTTCATATTTTTGATACTGAAACTTTAGAAACAGAAAGAATTATAAACCCTAGAAAGATATTTCAAAAAATATATTATGATGATAGTGTTAAGGATTTTAGTAAAGAATCGGTATTGACTTCTCAGAACAAATATGTTAAATTAATCATTGTAAATAAAAAAGATTTATATAACTTTGATAGATATGTCGATAGATTATTAACAGAATCAAAAGCACATGATATCAAAGTAATTGAGGACTTTTCTGAATTAAAAGCAGAAAATATTTCAGATGCGATTACAGAAAATACTCAAGACACAATGAGCATTCTAGAAAATTATGTTGATGATTTAGATGTTCAAAACCTTAACAGAAATAGACTCAAAGGTATGTTGAAGAGTCTATATATTGAAGCTAGTAATATGGAGATATAATATGCAATCTGTTCCACAAGTGACATTTAAAGTAAGAGAAAGAGATGATAGTATAGAAGGAGATAATCCTTTTAAATGGGTTGATAAAACAACTGCCGATTATTTCGCAGGTAAAAAAGTAATTTTATTTTCTTTACCTGGTGCATTTACACCGACCTGTTCAACTTATCAATTACCAGATTTTAATAAATTGTATGATGAATTTAAATCATTAGGTATTGATGAAATTTATTGTATGTCTGTAAATGATTCATTTGTAATGAATGCCTGGGCAAAAGCACAAGACATAGGAAAAGTAAAAGTTATTCCTGATGGTAATGCTGAGTTCACATCTTCCATGGGCATGTTAGTAGAAAAAGAAAATCTTTGTTTTGGAAGTAGGTCTTGGAGATATGCAGCTATTGTTGACAATGGTATGATTATTAAAATGTTTGAAGAAGATGGTAAATGTGATAATCATGAAGAAGACCCATATGTGCATAGTTCACCACAAAACATTCTTCAGTATTTAAAAGATTACCCAGAGATATTTAAATATAGTCAAATATTAAAATGATTAAACTTCGAGAAATAAAAGATATGCACCCAAAAGGTTCTATCTTTATTGGGGAGAATAAAGGAGAGATAAGAGGTAAAAGAGTTTCTTTACATTCCCAAGCAATGTCTTGGCATGAGGATTTTTTAGATGTTGCAAAACAAACGCTCTCTAAAGAAAACAGAACTGCTGATGTTACTAAACACCCAGCAATGCAAGAACTATATAATGATATAACAGATTTATTAGAACAAATTGGGTTTGGTAAGTTTACTGTTATTCAGGCAGATTTTAATAAAGCAACTGATGTATCATCTGAACATAGAATGTTATATGTTCCGTGTGCCTCGCCAGATTGTATAGATTTAGATATTCAAACAGATGAAAAAGGAATATTTAAATTACCATTGAACGAGGGTGTTTTTGTAATCATGCCAGCAAACTCAGGTATTCGTATTCATGCACCTGCGAATAAAATGTTCTTATGTTTGTGCATGGGATTGGCAAAGTCACTATGACAAAAAAATATATTCATGTAAATCAACATAAGATTCGTGCTAATAAAAAACACGGCACAAACGAACCTGTTATCACAATCAAAGAGGGTAGAAAAAATACCTATTGTCACGGCGTAGAAATACTTGGGCCATCTAAGATGTATTATGGTGGTAATGATAAACCAATTCTACCTTGTGGTGCAAGAGTTGTTATTGAAACAGAAAGTGAAATAAAGATTGATAATATTCAAGAAGGTTAGATGGAAGAATTTTCTATCTACTGGTAACTATTTTCTAGAAGTTGAACTAGATAGAAATCCATCGACATTAATTGTAGGTGAAAATGGTTCAGGTAAATCAACTGTGCTTGATGCATTGTGTTTTGTTCTGTTTAATAAACCATTTAGACCTATCAGTAAATCACAATTAATTAATTCAATTAATTTAGGTGGCACAGTTGTAGAACTAGAATTTCATGTTCAAAGAAATAAATTTAAAATCATTCGTGGTATCAAACCTAATGTATTTGAAATATATTGTAATGGTCGCATGATGAATCAAAATGCTAACAATAATGATTATCAAAAAATACTAGAACAACAAATATTAAAGTTAAATTATCGTTCATTTACCCAGGTGGTAATTTTAGGCTCATCTACTTTTATTCCTTTTATGCAATTAAAAACAAGAGATAGACGAGAAGTGGTTGAAGAAATTCTAGATATTAAAATATTTTCATTGATGAATTTTTTACTAAAACATCAAGTCAAAGAAGTATCTGAAGAGCTTAAAAGTATTGAGTATGAGTTTTCATTAACAAAAGATAAAATAAATTTACAACAAAAGTATATTGAAGACATTAAGAAAAATAAAAAAGTTATTATAGAAGAAAAACAAGAAGAATTAATTGAAAGTAAAAAACTTATAGACCAACAAAATAAAGATATTTTAAAATTACAAGAAGATATTAAACCTCTAGAAGATGCATTAAAGGATAAAGAAGTTATCTTAAAATCTGTAAAAGAGTTTAATAAAATGGAAGCAAAGTTATCAAATAGAGTTGATGAGAATGAAAGACAGAAAAAGTTTTTTGAAGATAATGATGAGTGCCCAACCTGCACACAAACAATAGAACAAGAATTAAAAGAAACAAAAATTAAAGAAAAGACAAATCGTATCTTAGAATTAAAAGATGGCATAACTAAATTAGAACAACAATTAAATGAAAAAGAAAAAAGATTAACTGAACTAAATCTTGTTGGCACAACTATGAGAACTAAAGAAGTTGATATTGCAAAAGCAAATGCAAGCATATCTCAACTAAAAAAGTTTATTGAACAATCAAATAGACAATTACAAGAATATACAAAAGCAAGTATTCTAGAAGAGGATAATATTAAGTTAGTAAGATTAAATGAAAGACTTAAAATTAATGAAGAACAGATTACAAAGTTAAGAGAAGATAAGTTTTATGTAGATGTTGCAAGAAATCTATTAATGGACACTGGCATTAAGACCAAAATTATAAATCAATATCTGCCAATTATGAATAAACTTATTAATGGTTATTTAACGAGTATGGATTTTTATGTTAATTTTACACTCGATAATAACTTTCAAGAAACAATTAAATCTAGACATAGAGATGAATTTAGTTATGCATCTTTTAGTGAGGGTGAAAAAATGAGAATTGATTTAGCATTACTCTTCACCTGGAGAGCCGTTGCAAAGATGAAAAATTCTACAAATACTAATCTTTTAATACTAGATGAAATCTTTGATAGTAGTTTAGACACAACAGGCACAGATGATTTTTTAAAAATATTAAAAACTTTTACAGACCAGAATGTTTTTGTAATATCACATAAGGGTGATACCATGTTTGATAAATTTAGAAACATCATAAGATTCGAAAAACAAAGAAACTTTAGTAAATTATTTTAGTATTGACATATTAAAAAAGTATGATATCATTGAAGTATGAAAAATTTAATTATATTATGTTTAGTACCAACACTTTCTTTTGCAGTTGGGGTAGATTATCCATTTGAGAATATTTGTGATTATGATAGTAATGTTGTCACAACATACAAGGGTGAGATAGAAAAATATAAAGTACCTTCAAAAAAAGTATTTCCGTATTATAAAGATACAAAACAATGTCTA
>Ga0181407_1000201_pt1 | contig 20022 bp, 19 predicted proteins | sample 30SPOviralmetaG_FD_130136 | JGI IMG/M metagenome (GOLD analysis project Ga0181407, IMG submission 130136) | Marine viral communities from the oligotrophic San Pedro Time Series (SPOT) site, San Pedro Channel, CA, USA - 30 SPOT_SRF_2012-01-26 | ecosystem: Environmental > Aquatic > Marine > Strait...
GGGTAGGCGTAGCAAGGAGTTTCGGTCTTGGTAAAGATGGTCTCTGCCTCCTTCATACCATTACCATAATCCTCACTCACTTCCCCATAATGAAGTTGGCGGTTATCAAACTCGTGCCAGATGGTCTTAGGAAAATCACCAGAGTTATCTACCTCACTGGTTTTCTTCTTGTATTTCTCATCAATAGCGAATGTGCCAGTAGAGAGAACACGATACCACCACTTCTCAACAGAGTGCCAATTCTTCATAATCTGTCCAGATACGAACTCAGTAAGCGGAGGGTTCTTAGGATTAAAGTTGCTGAGGTCCCACTCAAACAATACCTTAGCGAACGCCTCTGCTTTCTTCGGGCAAGTTCCCTGACTGCTGTTCTTGGTTCCAGAGATGTTCTGGAAGTAAGCAGTATGCTCAGGGGTCTTTTGCCTGCCTGCCCAAGTATTATCAAGTTCCAGACCAAAGGACCTGCGGTCGCCCTCACGAGCAGAGCAACACCTGTCCTCATTGGAACTCATACAAAAGGCAGTCGTATTCTTGATGTTATGAGCAACCCTGTATTTCTCAGTAATCCTGACTTCTGGTTCGGTGATAAGACCTTTCAGTTTATTGCCGTGTTGGATGTTTCCACCCCATACGACCTCATCACCATTGATAAGGAGGCGACCTTCTAAGATAGAATTGTAGTTTCCTACCAACTCATTGATGTCGCTAATCTGGGCATATAGACGATTACCCAGAATACTCCTCATAAAGTCAAAGACAATACCTTTACCAGCGCCCTCCTTGGACTTGACACATACCAGACAACCTACCTTGATGTGAGGTTTCTGTAAGATATGCGCAAACCAACTCATAGTGAAGTTGTAATGTTCTTCATTACTCTTACACCAGATATGGCGGATATGGTCGGTAAGACCAGAACACTCAATCTCCGCCTCTACCAACGGAATGTCGGCAACATCCACCTTGTTAATCTCAAATCCATTAAATAGATTAAAGTAATTCTTAGGTGCCTGAGGCGAAGGGTCAAATGTGATACCGCACACATTCCTACGAGCAGGATTGCTACGCCAGATATTAAATGGGTTCTTCCTCTTTTTCTTGGCATTCTCATCTCCTTCATCCCACTCTTCTACGCAGGTAATCTGGAAGCACTCATACTGAAAACCCATATCCGCCATCTTCTTAATCTTGGGTTCAGCATAGCACGAATTGTCAAGAGGGTCCATAAAGATAACTTCACTGGTAGCATTGTTAAACGCTAACTGAGAGTTCATAAGGTCCATAAGACCCGCATAACTTCGGGCATCGTAAGTCTCTTGATAGACATTGCGAATACCCGAAGTATCTTCATTTGCCCAGAGGCGAAGGGTCTTCCAAGTCAGTTGCTCATCAACCTCCAACCCAGTCTTAAACCCTTCCCATTTCTCTTGTAGTGTCGCTATATTGCGATACGAATGCTCATTGGGATTACCACCCTCTAACTTCTTGTAAAGGGGGTCCTCGTGAGACCAACGCATCCAAAGAGCAAATCCCTCATCATCACCAACGAAATTGTTATGACACATAATACCGACGCCCAACCACTTGTTGTAGCAGTAGCGTTTCTGTGATTTTTCCAACTTGTCAATGTATGATGAGAAGAGTGATAAGTCAATCTTGCTATCAACTGATGTATCACCGCAAATGGCAGATGCCTCGCGTGCTTGCTCCTTAGACACTTTATCTTTCTTAGTCTTCGTAGCGCCCATAAGGGACGCTACATTAAAATACTTAGATGAGAAGTCTGCCCACTCATATACAACAATAGGAGCATCACCATTGTGAAGAGGGTTATGCTCTGCCTCAATGATGTTTGAGGCAGAAGGCATCTTGCGTCCAATCAGGTCCATAGCACCAATCTTACCAGTATCATTCTCATCACTGGGATTGACTGGGTCAATGATTTTCTGGCAACTAAGACCATTGGTATAGTCAGGCGTTCCCTTGATGTATGTATAGAAGTGATACCCCTTGGTCGTTTCGGTGTAGGGGGTGCCACTCTCCAAGAGCATTTGGAATACAGGATTGTCTTGATTACACTTGGACATCTCATCTAAATCTACTACGAAGAGGTCTGGAACTTGTTTGAGATATATGGAACAACAACGATACGCTTTATCACCACCCTCAGTCTTGTGAGCGAACCAAGGAGGTTCGGTGAAACCACGACCAGGATGTTTGGAATTACCTGACTTGCTATCAACGCCGTGGTTGATTTGCTCGGAACCCCAAGAGGGAAACTCATTGAGGTAGTGTTTCTTGTTGTCTGGGCGATTGTCGGCACCAATCGCCCACGAGTGACGCCACATCGGCACGCCATTATTCTCGGTCAGTTCCAGACGCTTGGCAAAATCAAGGATGTTCATATTACTCATTATATATTTATATATTATCTATTCTTTAATATGTTTTGTTCTATGTATGTTTTATGTGGGTTGAGTTTTTTTGCCTTTGTATATTTTCAGTCTAATGGTCTATGTGTGGTATGGTAGTTATTGCATATGCACGCAATTTAGCGGGCATTCGTGCAAATCGCACCAATGCCCGCCAGTTGCTTCTAATCTATTAATACACAGGGAATACAATTTATTTATACAAGAACAATCTATTGATTGGATGGATGGCGAGGGCAGAGACGATTGGTCCTAATGTGTCCAGTAGAACCACAGGCAGAACATCTCCTTACAGCAGGCGCTCGGCGCTGGCGGGCAGGGGCAACAGGTTCAGGGGCAAGTTGTAGAAAGTTCATATAATTAAAGGCAGGCAGGCGCACTCGTGGAGTGATAGTGAAAGACCTATGACCTTCCCAGAGATGAGGGAAGTTGTAGCGGATAATAGCATTCCTCCTACGAGCAGACCATCCAAACTCGTTCAGGATGTGAAACCATTGACTTGCTATCGTGCGAGCAGTCGGTCTATCCATACCGAAACCTCTTCGGCGAGTTCCAGCAACTCCAATAAACCCAGGCGACGCGCGTGGGAAGCGAACCCTCATATCTCTAAGAGAGTTCTGGAAGGTATCCTGAGCAACTCCGCCAGCAGGAGCAGGGGCAACTGCTCTAATTCTATCTCTAACTACTGGGTCTTGGGTGCCGTCGTTCCAGTCAAACATAGGTTCTCGGCATTCAGCGCATTTCTGGTTCTGGGAGCGGGCATCTGCCATCATTCTATCATAGCAGGTTCGGCAGAGGGAATGGGAGTTTTCACAGACAATAGTGTCTGGGACAGCATCATAGCAGATAGGGCAAGGTTCTCCTGCTTCCATCGTGAGAGGGTTGTGTTTTTTTGCTTTTGTATTTTCTTATCAATGACTTGTGTGGTGTGGTAGTTATTGCATATGCATCCATTTTAGCGGGCATTCGTGCAAATCACATCAAACCAGGGCAACCAGGGTAAAAATACATAAATAAAGTATAAATATAAAATAATTTTATTAATGTAATATTTCAGGTTCAGGTGCTGGTTCTCCTGGCACCAATGCTTCCTTTGGTATCATAGGATAAGTTCCCTCCCTAATCTCTTCATCACTTAAAGAAGGTCCTTTCTTTGGAGAGCGTTTAATTGTATTTGCCTTTGCCACATCCCCTTGTTCTTCTTCATCCTTAGGTTTTTCATCGGGTGGCGGTTCTCGTGAGCAATCAAAAATATAACAATTATCGCTACAACCTATACGACACTTACAAGCACATCTGCTCTGCCAGATAACTAATAATAAACTACCTATTGCCCCTAACACAAGAACAAATGCTCCTGCGAGTTGGTCAATGCTCATCTTATCAACTTCTATTAATTCACCATCATCACTCATATTTATATTAATATATTATAATTTTATTTTTGTAATTTTTCTAATAGCATAGTGCTGAACAGAAGTTCCCGTTCCAATTCAGTCTTTAATCTATTAATTTCATTCTGGCAATCTTCTATAATCTTAGTGTGAGCATCAGCAAACTTTTGTAGCGGAGCAACAGGTTCCTGAGGTGGTGGGTCTTCTACGACTATATCTGCCTCAGGATTATCTGCTATGTATTGTTCCAAGTCAGGGACAACAATTAAATCATCCTCAGTAGGCATATCAATACCAGGTGGATTAAGTCTCATTAGATATGTATTCTTTACCTTAATAACCTTATCTGTTGTAATTTCACCAGATGAAGTAGAAACAGAGACTTTCACATCACTATAAGTTGGATTAATAGATTGTAAAAAACCTGTCTTAAACTTTTTATATTTTCCACCTGTAATCTTATATTCTTCACCTACGATGAGATGAAGCAGGGGGTCTGCCTTTTCTACAAGATGTCCATTCTCATTGATTTCAGCATCATAACAATTTCCGTGTTGGTCTGTGAGAGATAGTTGCTTTTTCATACTTTCAGCAAATTGATTAGTTCCTTCCATTTTATTATATGCATATTAGATAATAATTCTTTAAATTATTTTAATTTTATTGGTCAGTCAATGAATAATCTTACTGCCTTTGTGATGTCTGCTCGGCAATAAGGACACGCCATAGTTCTCCCTGATTGTATCATACCATTATAACAATCAGCACAATTAGTATGACCACAATTATATATGACTGGTTTTCTCATACCACATTTAACCTGACTTTCTTGACATATTCCACAAATGAATAATTTATTTTCATTTTCTTGTTTTTTTATTTCTTCTTCTGTTCCAGTGAAGACAGGGTCTTCTTGTAATTCTAATAATGTTGCTGTGCTACCAGGAACTGCTGTCTCTTCTGTATTACCTTCTAAGAAACACATAAGAGCATATTTAGTTCGTGAGGCATTGTATGCGTGCTTATTTGATTTCTGTTTCCAAGAGGCAATACATTTATGACATTTAGCATTCTTACAATTTGTCTTCCAAGTATTTCGTTCTGTTGGCATTCTATTATAGTTTTATATCTCCTCTATTCTTTAATATCTTTTTCTCATTCCAATAAAACTAAAATAGTTTAAAGAAATAAATATATAGTTTGCATATATACAATGGAAGCAACGCTCCTCAATAAAATTAATGAATGGAAAACTGGTCGTGGTCTGGAACCATATAGCGACAAGACTATTGCTAAGTATCTTGCTGATGTCAGGAAACTTGCCCCTCCCAACTACGATAATATGCTATGGGCGAATGATAGTGAAATGGTTGCTGAGAAACTCAAAAACTTTAAACCAACTACTCAGCGAAATTATTATAATTCTCTGCTTGTCTGCCTTTATGCATCAGGGATGGAAAAGGGTAAGGGTATTGCTGAGGTCTATGAAGCAAAGCGAGATTTACTTAATGCCGAATATGACAAGATGAAAGGGGCAAATACTCCTGCTCAACAAGAAGTCTTAAAGAATGTATCAGCACAGACAATTGATAATATGCTGAAAATTATGGAGAAGGACCTTAGAACTCGCCAGACACATATGGCATACGCAATGATTAATATTTATAAATATTACCAGTTTAGAAATGATGTAGCAGGGATGGAAGTATTCCCTAATGATATCTTTGATGAAATTGAGGAGACGGAAAGGTCTAAGACTAATTACCTTGTATTAGGAAAACCACCAGAGAGTATGAGTTTCGTTCTTAATAAATATAAAACAAGCAAGAAATATGGTGAAAAGACTATCCTTATTGAGCATCCTGAATTACAAGTAATTATGAAGAACTGGATTAAATATAAGATTAATGGTGATTGGAGTAAATTAGAAGATAAAGTAATCTATCTGTTTGATTGGGCAACAGGTAATCCTCTTACACGAAATGATATCTCACATCTTCTCAGTGAAACATTCCAGAAGTATCTTGGATATTCCATCTCTACTACACTACTCAGGAAGATTTATAATAATATCCCTACTGATATCAATGACGCAAGTGATGATGAAATGAAAGAACTTATCAAGCAAGCGAATGCCTCTGGTCATTCTATGCAAACTAAGGGTGCGGTTTATTCCAAATAAATTAATCTATTAAAGGTTATAATGAAAGGGACAATCTATAAAATCATTAATAAAACTAAGAACACTTGTTATATTGGTAGCACTATACAGAAATGTCCTAAGAAAAGGTATTGGAGACATAAACAAGATTGTAATATGTCTCGCTACGAAAATCTCTTTGATGATGACACTGATTTTATTATTATAACAGAAGTAGAATTAAATAATAAAACTGAATTAAGAGAATTAGAACAATTCTTTATTAATGTAGCAAATAACTCTGGTGAAAATTGTATTAATAAAAATTGGAGTTATGTTCCTGACCACTTAAAGGTTCAGCGAAAACGGATGTATTGTAAGAAACATAATCAAAGTGAAAAAGGTAAAGAGAACAGAAAATGGCAGGGTTGGCGTCATTATCATAGGAAAAATATTAACACAGAAATATTAAAATATTTTAGTAAATTATAATGGCAACTAACAAGGAGAAGTTTAATCGTAAATATGGATTTGAGAAAGGTTCAGGACATTCTGTCGCTGAGATATCAAGAAAGACTGGTATATCTACATCAATACTAAATGAAGTAAAAAATAGGGGCAGAGGCGCACGCAAGTCTAATCCAGGTTCTGTGAGAAATATGAAAGGTGTGAAGGGTGGAGCAGGAACTAAAATGTCAGCAGACCAATGGGGTCAAGCAAGGATATACTCTTTCGTTATGGGAGGTAAAACTCAATCTACTGCTGATAAAGATTTATGGGCAAAAGCAAAAGGGAAAAAACCCCAAAAAAACTTGGAAAATAAAAATAAAAAAAAATCTACTAACTCTTTAAATGGCAAAGAAGGCACCAGCAAAGGCAAAACCAAAAGCAAAGGATACAAAAAGTGATGGAAAACCTCTGTATAAACCTATGAAATCTACAAAAGCAGGAAAGAAGAAAATGGTATATGTTAAGTCTGCATCAGGTGGTAAGAAATTAATACATTACGGAGATAGCAGTATGCAAGATTTCACACAACATAAAGACCCTAAGCGGAGGGCATCTTACCTCGCGCGCGCGAAGGGTATTAAGAAGAAAGATGGTTCTTATGCTTATAAAGATAAAAACTCTGCTAACTACTGGGCGGTCAAAGACCTATGGAAAGGTTAGTCAAAACTTAATACATAATTACCTTGTGATTTAGTCATCTTCGCTAAACCATTAGTCTTAATTCTCTTTTTTCTATCTAATCTCTGCTGACATCTATATGTTATGACAGGAGTGATTGGTTCATCTAATTCACTCCAATTACTGAGTAATTTTAATGCTCTGCGAATTGTTGAGATATCACCATACTTACGAATATAAATAGCATCTTCCAATACCTCTTGTTTCTCTTGATATGTAGTAGCACCCAGGCAATATCCCGCAACCCTACAAAAGAAGACAATATGTTTCGCTTTATCTATTACAATATCTTTCTCCTTGATACTTAACATCTGTTTAGGACTTGGGTTTTTAAGATAACTTCTTAACTCATCTAAGTCTTCTACATCAAAATAATCTAATTTAGGTTCTATTGTATTAATAGTTCGTAAATGTAAATCTAAAAATGTAGAGAGAGTATCTTTATTTAAGTCTCTATAATTGTCTATATCCTTTATATCATAAACTTCTATTATTTCTATTAAGTCCTTCTTCGTGTGTGATTTATGTATTACCATTATTTTATTATAATAAATATATTATTTATAGTAAATGCCAACGCTCGCAATGAATGCTCCGCTCCCAAATGCACGCAAAAATGCCCCCCAACCGAAGTCAGGGGGCAAATCTGCTCTAACGAAGAACTCTGCTAAATCTAAACGAGGATATCAAAAGAAAAAGATGGATTATTGGAATAAGAAAGGGAAAAAATCTAAGAAATAATTTTATTCACGCAAGGGTGGGAGTAGATTTATCTACTCACTCAGCAGGTTTCTGCCAACAATACACATAGTCTTTCTTCTTGCCTGATTGCTGACCCATCTGTTGTAGAAAGTCAATCCTATCTTCACACTCTGGATATTCATACTTACCAACCAGAGTATCATAAATCTTCGGTGATACATTCACAGCGACCCAGCACGCTGGTTTCACCATATGAAGCATCATTTTTATCATTGGGATGAGGAAGTTAATATAATAATCATCGTCATCCACAAATACCTTCATACCATTATAGACCTCCAAGTTGTTGTAAGGAGGTGAAGTAAATGAGAAATCAGCACTACCCACTTCTTCGGCAGGTGGTGGTTCCACACAAGAACGATGGAATACATTACATTCTTCCCATTGTTGGTCTGTAATCAACTTGTTATCGTGAAGATAATTCAGGAGGGCATCGGTCCTTTTCTTGATGATTGGGTTGGTATCACATCCAGTATAGATATGACCAGCACTCAGGGTGCCGAGTAGGCGACCAGACCATCCAGCACAAGGGTCAAAGACCCTCTTATTGCTTTCTGCGGTCCCAAGTCCGCAGAACCTCTGGACCAGATGCTTGGCAGTCGTAGGTTTAAAGAATGTAATTGCCTTGTTCAGTTCATAGGCATCCCTGATAGTTGGTTCCTTACCTTTGCGTCTGTCCATCTTACAGACACGCTCCCAATATTTCTGGGGGTCTTTTTCATATATCTCTATCAAGTTGGGACCACCCTTGTATCGGGTTTCTATAAGACCTACCTTATCATAATGATATACTATCTTGTTGCCAATAAATGAGTTCTTGTTCTGGGAGGCATCATACTTACAGAGTTTATTGTATTCTTTCTTCCTTTCCCCGAGTTCCATAGATAGTTCATCAAGCAGAGCGAGGTAGAAGTCTCCACGAGATGGTATCTCCATCTTGGCGCCAGGACCGAATGTCTCGGTGTCTTCGCCGAGGATGAAGCATTTGTATTTGTCTCCTTTGATGTAAGGCATTTCTACTGATACTATATATATATATTTTGTCTTTAATATGTTTTATGGGTGGCAGTTGGTTAGTTATTGCATATGCATCCGTTTTAGCGGGCATTCGTGCAAATCAAGCACCCATAGTGTGAAACCATAGCAACCAGGGTAAATATACTAAAAATAGAATAATATATTTATTTATACTTTATAACTTTATTTTAGTAATTACCCCCTGGTTGTGGTGGTTTCATCAAGACTTCTGCTTTCCTTTATTTTTCTCTAATCCTCGCTTTTTGCCCCTCACTTGTAATGGGTCCATCTTCTGCTTGCGATGCTTCTTCTTATCATCAGGAATAGGTTTCCGTTTTTTATTTTTACTTTCATTATAGTCCTCAAATACATCTTTTGGTTTTACCTTCTTATCTTTCTCTATACCTTCTAAGATATCAAATTGCTGTATAGGGTCAGGAACACCCATACTATCATTAGGATTATGAAAGAATGTAATACTCTTAACTTCCTTCTTCTTCTTGCTGTCGCCAATTCGTTTTCCCTTATTCACCATTATTTATTTTATTATATAAAATATTTTATTTGTAATAATATAAAATGAGTTTAGTAATTTGTAGCAACCGACAAGCGGAATATGAGCGGAATACTTTAAATCCAGATGATGCTTGGTCCAAGCAGACTGGAATACAGAACCCTGCTGATTTTAGTAATCATCTCGTTAATCCAATGAAATTACCTCCTAATACAGAAGTTGCTGTTGCCTCTGTGAAATTAAAAAGACTTAATGCTTATGATGTTAAAGATGATGATGTATTTTATTTCCAATTAGGAACTGCTCTGGAAAATAACAAAGCAGATGGATTAATGTTTAACCACCAAACTACATCTATTCCTCATAAAGTAAGAGTAAAACCTGGTGTATATGCTCCATCAAGATTTAAGGATGCCTTAGAAGTCGCTATTAAAGAGTGCTTAACTCATCCTAACTATTTTGAGAAATGCGAAGTTCATAATCATTATGTATCAGGTGTATGGTCAGGATTTCAGTTTGTATTCTCACAGCATCTTAAAGATGCTGGAACAGAGAAACGAGGTAGTTTAGCATCATTCCAAGGTTATCATACCGACACCACAAGGAACTCCTCTAATGGTGGAACTGAATGGACTATTAGTGATGAAGCAGTAGGTGGAGCAGGGGCAGGTGGTTTTAAAATTACTCGTGTTAAAGACCACGAAGCAGACCCAACTGCTCCTGATTATGATAGTAATTACTCTACACAATGTGCTGTTATTAATACAGATGCTCCTATGCATCTACAAGGTGGTGAAGTCCAATTTACATTAGCGGAAATAGGAAAAGAAGGTAATGTATCTAAAAGTAGAGACCAAAGAGCATCTCATTTCTTCTTTACTCGTCCATATTCAGTAGAAGCAGGAGGTCCAGGACCTAATAGATTTGCTGTTCCTAATAAAAAGGATATTAATAAATACTTTATGGAGGAAGATAGAATGTTCCACGCTGATTATGTAGTCAGTTGGGCAAGACAATTACAAGGAGATTTAACTGAGAAATATGCTCTGTGTCTTCATCAAGCAGTATGGGACCCAGATGAAGGGGAAAGTGGTGGTATAGTAATGAGAGAAATAAAGTATTGGACTGGTGTGCCTGCTGGTGATGATGGTGCTACTAATCCTGTAAAGGCACAAATTACAGAAGATAATTTAACTCCTAATTATACAACGATTGGTGATGCCACTGGTTATTTTCTTTGGTTAAAGATGGAGTTTGTTGGAACTGGTATGAAATTAAGTATAGGACACAAGACGAAAGGTGCTGATGCTCTTACTGGTAATTTTCCTAATTCCTTTAAAGTTGTATGTGATACCACTAAGGTCGCTAACAGAAATGTGACGAGCGCATCCTTCACACCAATTTCACAGAATAAAGAAGCATTATATATGGGAGCATCTATGCAATTTCCAACAGCAGAGATTAAGATTAAGACATTAAAGTCATTTCATAATGAAGCGACCCACGCTAACTATCAGTTCGGCACAACTTACAATCCTGATAACTCAATAAAAAGTGAAGCAATTGGTTCTTGTTATTGGTGTAAATCTGTATGGAGAGAAAGTATAGACCCATATGACTTACATAATGCTTATTTATTAGAAAGTCGGGAAAACCAGACCGCCAGTGCTTTGTCTCCACCGAAATATGTAGATGTTAATACAACTGCTGATAGTTTAGAAATGAGCAGAGCATTAATACTTAATACTCCTCTTTCACAGAAAGAAGAGTTAGGTGTTTATTTCCCGTCGCCTGGTGCTAAGATGGCAAGATATCTTGGGTTCCATAATTACTCCGTAGTTTCCTCATCATTCACAGGTAATCTATTTGAGGATGATGGAACAACAGCAGATACAGACCCAGCATTCATATATTCAGTTAATTCTCATAGTGTTCCTGAACTTCTTAAACATAGTTGCTTTATTAAATCTCCTTCATTAACTGGACAATCATTTAACTTTGCTAAATCTAAACCTTCACAGATACTTTATCATTTACCGAAGTTTGATAATTCTGGTGAAGATGATGGTGAATTATATTTCATATGTCCTGATAGAATATATATAGACTTAAAGAATATTGATTTCATCAACTTAAATCAATTACACTTGCAGATATGTGATAAAGATGAAGTCCCTGTTCAGGATTTAGTAGGTGAAACTATTATTACATTACATTTTAGACATAAAAGCGATAGATATTAATAGAAAAATAGAGTATTAATAGTTTTTAAGATGTTCTATTTTAAGATATTACAGATAGAAAAATAGAAAAGTATTAAAATTATATTTTTGTATTTTTTTCTATTTACTCTATATAAATGGATATGCTTGATATTAAATTACCACCTGAACCTGAACCAGAAGTTGAGGAAAAACCTACTCTTGTTATCACTGAAACTGATGAGGGTGAAGAAGAATTAGCACCTGCTGGTGAAACAGAAGAACCTGAAAAGGAATATGTCCCAGATGAAGAGGTTTTTAAAGACGCACCACAAGTAAAGAAAGTTAAGAGGAAACCAAGTGAAAAGCAACTCGCTCATTTAAAGAAAATGAGAGAAAAGAAAGAAGCAAATAGAAGACAGAAAGAAGAATGGTTAGAGGAACAGAAATCTAAACAGAATAAGTTTGTGAAACAAGAGAGAAAGCAAACCAGGGCAACCAGGGCAAAACAACCTATTATTAAACAAAAAGTAGAATATGTAGATGAACCAGATATCCAGCATTATGATGCTGGTGGTGGTGGTCAGGGAGAACCAATCAATTCACGCTATGCAGAAGAAGAAGAAGTATATTATGAACCTCAGCAACCATCAATGTATCAATTATCTGCTGAACAAATACAACAATTACAGAGAAACGCAATTGCCGATTATGATACAATAAGACAACAGAGGCAGGCGAAGGCAAGAGAACAGATTAGACTGAAACAAGCAGAACAAAGGGAGAGACAAACTCAGCAACAAGTGTTCGGTCAAATGAGAGGGGCAACTGGAAATTATGACCCGAATGACCCATTCGCCAATTGTTTTCAGTAATTTATTTTTCTAACTTTATTTTTATATTTTACATACTATAAATATGTCAAGTAGAGGAACGACTAAGGCAGGTAGTTATGGAGGTCGTAGATTTCGCGAAAAACAGGCAATCACCACTAAACAGCAAAGACAACTTGCTAAGGATATTAGTAAAGAAAAGAGGGAAAGGGCGCCAACAACTATGAAAATTAGAGATGATTTACCTAATCCTGCTCGGTTCCAAAGTAGAGGTAATGTTCTTAATGCTCCTCTTGGAAGAGGAGGGGTAGGACTTGCTAATCCTACATATCAAGATATGGATGCTGATGAAATACCTTTCGTTGGAAAGAAACCATTTGCAGCATATTCTCAGTCAAGAGATGCTCGCGCTTTGGATATACAGAGAACTATTAATACAATGCCATTAAGACAAGATGCCTCTTACTTAAACTTAATTAGACGAGAAGTAGAACAAGCACATAGAGAAGAATTATACCCAGATATGGAGTTTGAGGATTATGCTGAACAAGAAGATATAGAAGATGCTGGACCTCAGGCAGAAGCAGGTGAAGTCATTGATGAAGAAACTGGTGAAATGGAATATGGAACGGCACAACCTGATTTTAGTGGATTTAATGAGATTGATGATTTAGGTTTTGACCCATTTACAGAGGACCCTATTGATGATGAAATCGCTGGCACTGATAGTGATGAAGAAGCAGAGGCATTCGGTAGAGCATTAGACAAAGCAGGCGAGCAGAGGAACTTAGCAGAGGAAATACAGAGGAGAAAACAAGCAAGACAACAAATGAATATGTCTGTTCCTGCTGGTGAGAGGTCTAAACCCGCAGGTGGTATTTTTATTAGAGGTTTAGCACCAGAAGATAAAATGCCTACTAAATACCCAATTGAGCAATATAAGAGAAAGAAAGCAACTAAAAAGGAAGGTGGTGGAACTAAATTAGATATCGGTGCGAAGGGTAATCTTAAACCTACTGATGAATACTTAGCATTACAAGAAGGTCGTGTATTAGATAGAAGGTTAGGTATGGCAGGTAGAGATATTGAGACTGGAACTCGTAGTAGAGTTAAGTTATCAACAGATAAAACTGCTAAGCGAGTTTATGACTTAGGAGAAGGACCTAAGAGAGACCCCCGAACTCGTAAAATACTTACGGATAAGAAAGGTAATCCTAAATTAGAAAAGAAATCTCTTACAATTGCTCCAAGACAAAAACCAGTAGAAGAGTTCTGGGGAGTAGATAGAAAAGGTATGAGTAGAGAAGAGGATAACCCAGCAACAAGAGACCCATATGAAGGTCGTAGAAATGTTGCTAAGGAACCAGGTAAGAGAGCAACTAAAAGTAGAGAAGCAGATACTAAACACGCTCTGTATGTTAAATCACAAAGAGAAAAAGACCCTAACTATGTTCCCAGAGGTTTTGATGTATTTTCATATGGCGCGGGTATGTCTGTATATGATAAGAAAAGACCTAAGCAAGAAACAACAGATGCTCAATCATTAAATCCAATACAAAATACTACTATGAGTGAAACACAGCAATTAACATTCGGTGATGTTGGAGAAGATGAATATGAAGCATTAACAGACTATGAACCACAACCAGTTGCTGTTTCACAAGCAAGAAATAGTATTACTAATCCACCTATGTCTAATAGTAAAGCAGGCGCTACACCTATGAATACGACTTCTGGAAGTGGTGCTGGAAGAATGCCTCCTGGTATTATTAATCCAACTACTCTCAGTGATGAATTATTCGCACAAGCGAATGTCGGTATAAGAGAAGCAAACAAAAGGTTTAGACCTGAACCACCTATTTATGGATAGACACGAGTTATTATATTAATAATTAAATTATAATATAGTATTATAAATGGATAAATCATTACAACGAACGACTAAAAATGGTCCTGGTAAGAAACTCCAACAGATGGGCGCTCCTAAACCCGATGATGATACAGATGATAGTAGTGATGAAGAAAGTATGTTTAATGATGCTCCACAAATCTTAAAGGTCCAAGACCCACCAAAAGAGAAAGTTAAACCATTACATCCTCATCTTCCTCAACCGCCTGCTCTTTTATTGATGATATCACCAATTCGCACTGGAAAATCTACGATTATCAATAATTTATTATTAAATAGTAATTTCTTTGGTCAAGACTTCTTTGATGAAGTGATGTGTGTTTCACCAACTATTTATAATGATAAAACTTCTCGTTTCTTAAAGAAGGCATTTGATTGTTATGATGAATATGATGATGCTATTATTGATAATTTAATTGCGAAACAAGAAGCATATGAAGACCCACAAGATAGACCTGATATTGCTTTAATATTAGATGATATCATTGGATTGATTAGAAGAGAAGCGAAAGTTAATCATTTAGCGAGTAGATTTCGTCATTACAACATTAAGTTATTATTAATGTCAAGTCAAAACTATCGTAAAGTTAGTCCTGTCATTAGGTCTAATGCTACGAATATGATAATTGGAAGTCCTTTTCCAAATATGAAAGAACTTGGGAAAATTGCTGAGGAGATAGGAGACCAATTCGGTGGTGCGGATAACTTTTTAAAGATTTATTACACAGCAACTCCAAATAAATATGACTTTCTTTATTTAGACTTACAATCCAATCCTCCACTCGCTTATCGTAATTTTGATGAGGTAATAGCAGTTGGCGGACAGCATAGAGAAACAGAGGGATTTGAGACAGGAGACATAGCAGGGAAACAGGCAGAAGTAAGTGCATCCGTTCCTAAACAACAATATTAATTTTATTAATAAAATAAAAATTATATTTATACTAATATAAAGATGGATATAGGTAGTAGTGAAACTCTCGGTTCTATGTCAGGCGTATTGAGTTATGCGAGCGATTATAATGCTGTCCAGAAAGGTATTCACGAGAAAGCAGTGACGAAAATGAATACAGCAATCACTAATGCTGGATATAAAGGATATGCAGAAGGTAAATATGAAGAAGGCGATGCAGCAGTATCGGGTGTATTCGGTGGATTAGATACAGCAAGAACTATTGGTGAAGCAAGGAACTTTGATAGTCAAGTCGCTGGATTTGGGACTGGTAAAGGTGCCTCTGGATATCTAAGGTCTCAACCACAGATTATGAAAGCAAGATTTCAGCAAGGTAGTCTTAAAGCACAGAGAGCAGTTGGTGTGATTGATGATGATGAAGAATACAGACAAGCAGTTAATAATCCAAGGAAATTAGGTTTAACCCAAGATTTAGATGGAGATGGTGAATATACTATAAGAGGCGCAGATACAACTGGTGTTGAGTTCGGTAAGGACGCAGGTAAAGATGTAGAAGGTATTAAGGCATCGGCACAAGGAGAAGAAATGGCAAAAGCATCGGGTGGTGTTCTCGGTGCTACTAACCTACTTGGGGATAGCGGTATTAAAGGTTCTATGATTAAGAAGTTCGGTAAGTTTGCCAGCGACCTTCCCACTGGGCAACTATCTGCAGCTGCAGATGTCATCGGTAAAGGTGCTGGATTAGTTAGTGCTGGTCAGGCAATTTATGACTTATCTACTAATAAACATAAATCTGGTATAGATGATTGGAGTGATGGATTAGATTTAGTCTCTGCTGGTTTAGATACAGCATCTATTGCGATGCCTATGCTCGCTCCTGTTGCTGGTATTGCTGGCGTTGCTGCAGGTATCACTGGTTTCTTTAAAGAAGAAAGTGATACAAAAGAAGAACAAGATGAAATTAGAGATAAAGGACCAGGTAAAGATAGTCAAGGTTTAGCAGTCGGGGATTTAGCAAGTCAAGGTAAAGTCGCACAACAGAGTGTATCAGCATATTAATTTTTATGTTTTTTATGTTTTTTTTTATTATTATTTTTATATTTGTAATAATATAAAATGAGTTTTTGGAGCGCGAATGATAAGATACCAGTTCAGCAGACCAAGGTTGCTATTCCAGCAGAACACGGATTAGATTATACTTCGGGACAGAAAATTAATATTGTAGTTCCCCCAACTATCAAGTATTTCCAACCGAAAGCATCTTATTTAAGATTTGATGTAGAACTATTACAGAAGTTGGACCATCCAGTTAAACTAACGCTGGATGGAGAGACGGGTGCACAATGTTTAATCAGGGATATTAGGATATATTCTGGTGGTTCGGGTGCTGTATTATTGGAGGAAATACAAAATTACAATGTTCTAACTGCTCTAAAATATGATTATGAAACTAATGATGCTATTAAGAATAAACGCGCCATTCACGAAGGTTCATTAGCATACAATCCTTCTCAGCGAGGCACAAGGGGTTCTACTAAGACTGGTAGTTCTAACACTCGTCATAATCCATTCCATACTCCTTACGCGACCCCTACCGCAGGTTCTAAGTCAGTGACGGAGGCAGGAAGTGGTGTCTGGGGTGCTACTGGTAATACTAATAAAGCAGGTCAGTATCAAACTGCTAAGGTTCTATTGCCCCTTAATACAGGTATATTCCAGTCTCCTAAGGTCTTCCCCGCTCTCCTAACAGAAGGTCTGCGTATTGAGATTTTATTGGAAGATGCTGAGAGAGTATATCGTATCCCTGATAGTATGCATCCACATAGACGCTTAACATCGGGTCTTCGGTTTCATTCTATGGATGGGGTAGATGCTAATGTGACGAAAGTAGCAGGTAAGTTTCGCTCAGCAGATGCGACAGGTGCTGGCGCTCTTTCAGTCTTGTTTTTCCAGAGGGAAAATCAAAACACAAGTTTAGAGAACTTACCATTCTGTATTGGGCAGAAGGTCGCATTCTATACAGACCCTGGTGCGAATGATGACCCACTCACAGATACAACTTGGGCAAAGAAATATGCCAATCCAGCAGAGATTAAGCGGGTGACGACAGATAAAGAATTGATTATTAAAGATATAGAAATAACTGGTAATGGTCTTGTTAAATTGACTTTTACAGAGGGCACGATTTCGCCTAATACTAATGTAGATAGCACACACTACTTATGTGATGATAGTGTCATTGATAGTGCTGTCGGTGCCGATGAGAATGCTGGTGTTGGTGCTTCTACTTCTATTAATTTAGATTACAAGATTAAGAATACTGAACTTATCTTACAGACACTAACTATGCCTCAGGGATATACCCAGAGACTAATGAGTATGATGTCTGCTGGTGGAGCAATGAATTATGATATGCTTTCATTTACTAATTATAAATACTCTCAACTTAAAGGTGATAGAGTTATGAATATGAGACTTCCTCTCAATCAAACAAAGGCAAAATCTATTCTATGTATTCCTACGGATAGTTCGGTATATACTACGAGACAATTGCTCGCTGGTGTTCCAGACGCAGACCCTACTAAATATAAACAGCAAGCAGGCGCCTATCCTGCCTTTGATATGGATGATACTTTAACTTATCAGGAAACTATTGATGATTGTGATAGAGGACTTCTCGCTAATCGCTCAGGTTTAGTCGGTATTGCTGATGAAGCAAGTGATTATCAGTTCTTCTACAATGGACAACTTAATCCTAACAGACCAGTTGATTTAACTAAGATATCTCGTAGAATTGGTGTCCAACAGCAACCTCTTATTGAGAATGAGAAAGCACTTGCTATGGCGGGTATTACTCCTCTATCATTTATGAAGTTTAGGGAGAACTTCTTTATTGGACGCGCACTCGCATTACAGCAGGGTGTATATAATACATCTGGTAGAGACTTTAATTTACAAGTGAATTATCAGGGAACTCGCACACCTGTTAAGAATAAACTATGGAATAACTTTGTCGCTCATATTAGGAGAATTGTTGTTCAGGGAGATAGTGTAGTCGTCCAAATCTAAACCAGGGCAACCAGGGTAAAATAACTAAAAATAGATATAAAATAAATATTATAATTTTATAAAGATTTTAGTAATATTTAAGATGGTTCGGGTGGTTGAGTGAAGACTTGATTTTTTCATAATTTTATTTTTTATCCAATTATTTATTTATATGTATTAAGTATAAATGAGTATTCCTACGACTAATTTGCACATAACTCCAAGCAATGTATTAAGTTCAGGTAAGATATCCTATAAATCTGGTAATCCAGTAATACAATTTATTATTGGCGAACAAGGTAGAGGTCTCTTAGGACAGAGTTTAAGGTTCTGTGGTGATTTCCGCCTCTTTAAGTCATCAGCAGAAGATATCAATGATGGCACATTAAATATGGACCCTCGCCTCGGTGCATATTCATTAATAGACCAATTGGTCATAAAATCCCAGAAAACCCACGCTGTAATAGAGCATATAAGGCATTATTCTCGTATGATGGCAAGTCTATTACCATACACATCAAATGCCCAGGATGGATTAGGGCATATGTCCCAGACAGCATTTACGATGCCTGATTTTAATTTAGGTAAGACAGGAACTACTATGTTAAAGTCTGGAAAAAAGACTGGTAATAACTTCTGTATGCATTTACCCTGTGGTCTGTTTAACGGAACTCAGGCAATACCACTTGATACTACGGGTGGTCTCTTAGTAGAGATACACCTTTCTCCCGATACACAGGTAATCTTTAATGAAAGTGGCGCAATTGATGCGAATACTACTGCTTTCTATGAATTAAGTAATGTATTCCTTTGTGCCGAAGCAACCGAAGCAACTTCACCACCAGGACCAGGAACATTTGAGTATAACTCTGTATCCAGTTATTTCACATCATTTAACTCAACGAATGCTATTGTTAATTTTAATTTAGGATTAAACAATGTATTAAGTGTATTTGGTAATTTAATTCCTGCTCAGTATATTAATAATTTAGGACATAATGGAACTGCTACTCTGTATCCAGTGAATAGTAATGGTATTCCTGCTACAATCACTCAGGCAGTTTTCACCAGAGGTGGTGAGAAGTTCCCATTAGAGTTTAATGTAGATACAATACAGAAGGGAGATGAACTGAATAATGACCAGCAGTCAGTAGATGCTCAACTCTTTATGGAAGGTATATCTGCTGTAAGGAAGTTTAGTAATTTAAGCAGAACTATGGTATCACCAAGTAATACATTTATCCCTCCTACTTCGTCAGTCGCAAATGATGGCACAGAATTAGCGAAACCAGATGGAGGAAGTATGTTTATTTTAGGAATGAATTATGACGCAATCTCAAATCAAGGAGTAAGTTTTGCCACGCAGAACTGGGGTCTTAATCTTACGACTAATCTTACTACTGATTTCCCACACGCTATGTTCTTATATGTTCATTCTAAAAATACTCTTGTATTTGATGGACAAGGTGGGATGCAAGTTATGTCATAAATAAAATAATCTTTAATACTTAAAGGAATGCCAGAAACCGAAAGAAAGAAATATTATCAACATAATTATCCATATCCTGATGGTTCTAAGAAAAGAGGTAGAAGAAGTAAAGAAGAACAAGAAGAATATATTAAGTCTCAGCAATTAAAAGTAGTCAAGAAGACTACAATATTAACATTTGA
>Ga0181407_1000205_pt1 | contig 19889 bp, 22 predicted proteins | sample 30SPOviralmetaG_FD_130136 | JGI IMG/M metagenome (GOLD analysis project Ga0181407, IMG submission 130136) | Marine viral communities from the oligotrophic San Pedro Time Series (SPOT) site, San Pedro Channel, CA, USA - 30 SPOT_SRF_2012-01-26 | ecosystem: Environmental > Aquatic > Marine > Strait...
AAGGTATACTTTGAGGCTGATCATTCTGGTGACAACGTAAAATATAAATGGATTAAAGCTCCCCAGAGTCAGTAATATTAAAGTATTATATATTAATATCATCTATGGATTCAGACAATATCTCAAAGGCATTAACTTATGTCGACAAAACTCCGAGCATTGAAACGCTTCGGAACGCATACGATCAAACGGTAACAGATCTGCAGTCCTATTTTGACTTGTGTCGATCTAGTTACGACGACCGCAGGAACTGGTGGCCAGGCAAAAGCCGTGACCACCGCAAGCACGGAGCTGACGCATTTCCCTGGGAGGGAGCGTCCGATATGGAGAGTCACGTTATTGATGAACGCATCACTCGACTCGTCTCCCTGTTTGTTGCATCTTTAAATCGAGCAAACGTAAGAGCTTTCCCTACTTCCCTAGATGATATAGGTAGAGCCAAGTTAGTTTCGGGCTTCTTAAAGTGGATGGTTTCGTCTGGATACATTCCTCGCTTTGGGCGAGAAATGGAACTAGGAGCTAACTATTTATTGGAGCGAGGTATTTTAATTACATATGTTGGGTGGCACCGAGAGGATAGAACTTTTCTTCAAGAGCTAGACCTAAATCAAATTGCTTCCATAGCCCCAGAGATAGCACAGCTCATCCAGTCCGGGGAAGAAGACGACTCCTTAATTTCATTAATGGAATCAACATTCCCTGGGGTTAAGAAGTCCAGAGCTAAAAAAGCATTAAAGAAACTTCGCAAGGAAGGTAAGGCGGAACTTCCTGTAGTTCGCCGAGAGGTTGATGCACCGCAGATTAAAACACTAGCACCTGATGGTGATTTCTTTTTTCCGCCCTATGTTACGGATCCACAGCGTGCGCCTTATTGTTTTTGGAAGACTTACTTTACCCCTCAAGAGCTAGAGAATAAGGTTTCAACTGACGGATGGGACAAGGACTTCGTTGACTACATTATCGAACATTATCGAGGCGTTAGTTCGAACAGCCTTGATGAGCTTCAAGAGGGTCGGAGATCCGGCAACCTAACAAGCAATGCTTATGAAGCGGACGAGTTAATTGAAATTGTTTATGGATACCAACGTCTTATTGATCCAGAGGATGGAGCCGAAGGTATTTACTGCACAGTATTTAATCGTAGTTTTAGTGGCAACGAGCAAGCTCCAGGATTTGCAAAGTTTGAGTTGCTAAATGGATACGAGGATTACCCAGTTGTAGTTACTAAACTTTCCGAGGACAGCAAACGACTCTACGACACAATCACGATCCCCGATGTTCTTCGAGGCATACAGAATCAAGTCAAGGTCGAAAGGGACTCCCGTGTTGATCGCAACAGCCTTTCTACTCTACCCCCAATACTTCATCCAGTAGGTCAAGCTCCAAGCGATTGGGGACCTGGTCGGATGATTCCATACCGTCGCAAAGGGGATTTGGATTTTGCCCCTACACCACCTTCTCCGACTGGGTCTATAGAGATTGAACAAACTCTAGAAGAGCAAGCCGACAGGCTTGTAGGTTTAGATGAAGCGTCTAGTATTTCTGGAATACGCAAGCAGTTCTTAGTGGATAAATTTTTAAATCACTCCGCTGAAGTAATGTCTATGGCATTTAAATGCTTCCAACGGTTCGGTCCTGACCAAGTATTCTTTAGGGTAACTGGTAATGCTGACCCAATGAAAATGACTAAGGGTAGTGCTGAAGAAGATTATGACATTATGATCAGCTACGATGTCCTAAACTCAGACCCAACAGCTCAAGAACAAAAGTTACAACAAATTGTAGCCTTGACTCAAATGGATCGCAATGGTCGTATCAATATGGATTCGTTAATGGACATCGCTGCGGCATCTATTGATCCAGTCCTTGCCGATACCGTTTTACAGCCAGCACAACAAGCGACTGAACAAATGACACAATTCGTAACTGATGACCTTGCAAAGATTTATTCTGGAATGGAAATGCCAGCTCGACCAAATGGTGGTCAGATTGCTATGCAAATTATTCAGCAATACGCATCGCAACCGGACATCGCTGAACGCCTCAATTCGGACGAAGCATTTGCGGGTCGTCTGCAGAAGTATGCTGGTCAGTATCAGTTTGCTCAACAGCAGCAAGTCAATGCCACTCAGTATGGTCAGTATGGAACAGCAGCCGCAACTGTCGGAAATGTTGAAACTCAAGGACTTGCAGGTAGCTCATATGGCGGATAATAAAAGCACACGACAACAGGCTAAAGATCGAGAAAGACAACTAAACTTCAAGGAAGTAAATGGTTTAGTCCAGGAATACTTCGGTCAGGATCCCGCCGTTCTATCGGCGATATATGGTAACATCGCGGTAGAAACTGGTGAATCCTATGACTATTTGCAAAAACAATATCAAGGAGGTCCTGGCAGGGGGCTATTCCAGTTCGACTGGCACAGACCTTACTATGCAAAGTTTCTGAAGAGGTATAACAAAAAGGACAGCCCACGGTCACAAATTGAATATGTTCATAAGGCAATCTATGATAAGGGCAGTCAAGAGGAAAAAGATTTAGGACAAGGGAACGCAAAACATATACGAGAAGCATTTGCTTCTGGAGATCTTGAGAGATCAAACGATATGTTTATTGAAAGATTTTTAAAACCAAAGAAAGCAAAGGCTCATCGGGATCGAAGAATGAATGCTTCAAAAAAATATTATAATCACATTGCTCCCATTATAGAAAGAGCTAAGCAAGCAAGAGAAGCTCAACAAAGGTAAACCAAATGACACTCGAAGACGATCTAAAACAATTATCTAACTACGAAGCGTTTGCTCGTTTTTTATCAACAGTAGAAACGCTCAGAGAGGAGTGCATCGAAGAGATGCACCTAGCAAAATCAGAAAACATACAGCAGTTAGCTGGTCGAATACTGACCTACGACCAGCTATTGCAAATGTGCAACTGGAAAAAGATACGAAAAATACATCCGCAAGCCGATGGGCTTGCTTAGTGTGTTAATATATTTTCATCGCCATCGCTCGGCGTTAAGGAGTGGAAACAACCAAATATATGTCAGACGAAATAGCAACGGAAATCGCTGAATCCGTATCAGAAAATACAGCGGAAACTAATAACATAACAGCGGGTGACTTTGTTGCCAACCGCTTGGCAAACCTAAAGGAGCAAGCAGAAGCGCCACCGGAACCATCCGAAAGCGAAGAGGCTCAACCAGAAGGTGAACCAGTAGTAGAAGCAGAGTCAGAAGAATCCGAAACGGAAGCGGAGGCAAGTGAGCCAGAAGCTGAGGTAGAGGAGGAATCCGAAAATGTTCTTTCACAGTTAGACTTAGATGATATGTCCGAAGATGATCTTCGTGAACTATCCGAAAAACTTGGCAGTCGCGCAGTAGCACGATTCGGCGAGCTTACCGCAAAGCGGAAAGCCGCAGAGGAGCGTGCGACTATGCTGGAAGCTAAGTTGCAAGAAAAACCTCAAACTCTCACCGCACCCGAAAAAGTAGCTAATAACCCCTTCGCTTCACTAGATACAGTCGAAGCCCTACAGGAAAAAGCCACTGAAATAAATTCAGTAATTGAGTGGGCAGAGGATACGTTGTTTAATGCAGATGGATACGGACCAGAAGACATTGTCGTAACAGTTAACAATCAGGAATTAACTAAAGCTGATGTGCGTAAGACTTTATTGAACTCACGTAAATCAAGAGATAGGTTTCTTCCTGCTCAACTAAATACTATCCAGGCAAAAGAGCAAGGTAAAAAACTCAAAGAAAGCTACGTCTCCAAGGCGATAGAAGAGTTATCTTGGTTGTCAGGAGAGGACAATGACACAAGGCATCAATACAATGCAATTATGCAGGACAAGCGGGTAGAAGATATGCTAAACACTCTTCCGCCTGATGTGTCCGCACAATTACCTTACTTAATGGCTCACGCAGCTAATAGTATGTATGGGCGCAAGCCCGTTCCTGCAGACAAACCAAAAGCGTCTGCAACATTGAACCCTCCAAAGTCCGTTGACTCTGGAGCAACTAAGTCAGAAAAAACTGTGGATCCATCGAGTAAAGCTGTTCAAAAATTAGTAGAACAATATAAGACCTCAGGTCACCAAGCTGATTTCGTCAAATTCAGAACCCAACAACTTAAAAACCGATAACCTATTATAAAATATTATGGCATTTTCAAATACCTATGATGTAACAAATACAGGTTCGGCTGTTTCCAATCGCGAAGACTTGACAGATGTCTTGACTATTCTCGCTCCTGAAGAAACTCCCGTCCTTTCGTCCGCACAAAAACAACGTGCAGCAGCAACTAACACAGAGTGGACTGTTGACAGTCTTTCAGCACCTAGCACAGCTGGTATCGTTGAAGGCGCAGACGTCGTCACTCACACTGATCAATTTGCTGGTCGCGCTCGTATGGGCAACTTCACTCAGAAGTTCCGTCGTGACTACAAAGTTTCTGATTTACAAGAAGCTGTTGAGTCCGTTGGCCCAGCTCGCATTGCTCAAGCAGAAGCTAAAGCTATTCGTGAACTAAAGCGTGACATCGAGGCAACTCTTTGCTCCGCCAATGTAAAGCAACAAGCTACCGCTACTGACCCTTACAAGATGACTGGTCTTGGTGGATTCATTGATAGCGCTGCTGCTGACACAACGGTTCCTGCTGGATTCAAAACTCCTGCAAGTAGCATCTACACTACTACTGAGTCCGCAGCTAACGCATTCAGCGAAACTGCATTCAACGACATTATCTCTAGCATCTTCGAGGTAAACGGTGTATCCAATGGTCTTGTCCTTGTGGCTGACGTTGGCCTTCGCCGTGTGATCAGCGACTTCGCTCGCCTGTCCACTGTATCAACTGAAACAAGCATCCGTAACGTCAACTATGACGGCGGTGTTGCAGCGATTAAGCTCTCTGTTGAGCTTTACCAAAGCGATCACGGTATTGTTTCTATTGTCAACGCTAACCCTGACTGTATGCCTAACTTTGGCGGAACAACTGCTAACTCAAGCGGTTACCTCGTCAACCCAGAGTATTATGGTGTTCACGAACTAATCCCAATGGGATCGACTCGCCAGCTCAACAATGGTGGTGGCGAACGTGGTTTCGTTGATTGTGCTTTGACCCTAGGTGTTTACCACCCACAGGCTCACGGCTTGATCCAAGACGTTAAGTAAATAATTCTGGTTGGGGGGCGCAAGCCCCCCTGCCTTTTTATTATGCAAGTTGTAAACCAACAGGGAATTTCCGATGAGGAAATCAACAATGCTTTAATGCAGGAGGTTCAAGCGAGTCTACACGAGGAAAAGCATACAGAGAAAGATCGTTACGATCAGGCACGTAAAGATGCCAGTAGTAATGTCGGCAAGGAACACCCCTTGCTAGGCAGGTGCGTAGCAACAATGCCGCCCAGGGAATACTTTAGATTAATCAAGAAATACGGACACGCCGAGGTTCACTCTAAAGAATTTTTAAAATATTTTCAAAACAAATTTTCAGACCTTTCACCCAATAAGATTTAATGCAGATAAAATCCTACAGCGATCTATACAACCTCATAGTTGCACTGTCTGGTGTAGGCACATTTACACCTGAAGAAAACATTAACATTGAGCAGTTCGTTAATCGCAGAGCATTTGAAGCATACCGTGCCAGCCCAAGCTGGCCTCGATACGCAGTCATAGGTGAAGAGCGCACAGTTAGTTCTGATGGTGTAGTCCCTTACACGGAGGGAACTCTCAGTGAGATCGGAGACTTTCAAAGGATCTATCGCACACAACCGTTTGATCGTGACTCCGCATTGGAATACGACTTCTACGTGGACTCAAGTGGCGCTCACATATTAAACCTTGTAGCAAATGATTCAAGCAAGGTATTCGTAAACTACCAAAAGATACTACCTACATTTACATCAACATCAACTGTTGATGAGATACCCTATGAGTTCTTTTTCTTTCTGGCGCACGCTGTCTACGCTGACTTCCTTCGTATGGACGGTCAACACACCAAGGCACTTCAAGAGGAAGGGGTCGCCAATAACTATCTAGCTTTGGAATTAGAAAAGATCGACATTAGATCAAACAACAATACAATCAACAAGAAGTTTTCAACTTACGTGAATCGACAATCTCGATAACACTTAACCCCCGTGATATAATACCCTTATGAATTCATTCGTTACTAACTTATATATGAAGCCGACGCCCGCCGCGACTTCACAACGTCTTACTCCAGATGCGTCTACTGTCGCTTCTTTTACTGGACTTAATAGCGGAACTAAAGCGGTTTCTTTTGATGTTCAAACCAATGATGTTTTTATGACAATTGACGGGTCTACGCCGACTACTACAAACGGTCATAAGTTATATGCTGGAAGAGCGTATACAATTAGCTTTACTTCGGCAATTGCTGCTCAGTTCATATCTGCATCTGGCTCCGCTGTTATATTTGGCTCCGAGCTAACAACATAATGGAAACCCAACAGCTAACACCTGTTGGCGGTCTAACGCAAACCGGGTTTGGTGACTTAGGTGCAGGGGTTGTTGACGTTAATGACCTACCAACTCCTGATCCTCTCAGGTTTCCGCTTTTAACATTTACGGCTCCTGCAAGCGGGACTGAAAGTGTTGGTTGGTCTGCTGGGGGTAGCAATGTTATTGCTTATTACGGTGACGGAACTTCAAATAGTGACTTGGGGCACACTTACACTGGGTTGACCCCAGGAGAACAAATGACCATATCCTTAAGCGGTCAATACCAATTTGGTTTTACGGCTGGCTCTAGTCTAAAGTCTCTTGAAAATTTAACTTTCTGGTGGGACGGCATAGCGAATACACAAAATACTCTTAATTTAAAAGATATGGGAATTACTCGCAGGATGACCCCTACAATGAGTAACAACTATAGTACTTTGAATTTAGAAGGAAATTCTATTGAGGGAAAATTCCCATCGGGTATTACGGTTAGCTCAAATTGCTTTATAAAAGACAATAAACTAACTGGAAGTCTTCCCGCCATAACGTCAGGTATTAAAAAATATCAGGTTCAGGGCAACGCATTTACTGGGGACATTCACGACATAAGTAATTATTCCCAGATTCAGGCATATTTAGCATACGGCCAGGACGATGGAAAAAGTTATGACAGGGTGAATAACCCCAAGATTATGTTGACGGGTGAAATACCGAACTTATCTACGTGCGCTGCTTTAACATTTTATCACGTTGGTGCAGGAGAACCTTGGAATCGTGGATTTAAAAACGATCTTAGCCTAGCATCTGACTTCGATGTAACCAATAAACTGTCAAGATTCTACGCAAGTAATTGCCTACTATCGACGGCGGAGATTGATAAATTATTAAATGCTTTTGCTAATGCTGGCACAACTAGCCCAGACATTATAGATATAAGTGGTAGTAATGGTTACCCTACGTCGGCAGGATTGGCTGACAAGGACACGCTCGTGGCGGCGGGATGGACTGTAAATTTACCCGCACAAAGATAATGCACGATATTATATATAGATCAACCATCGGAACAGGTGGCTTTATCGCTACCATTGAACTATCTCCCGTCAACGAAGTGCTTGGTTTCTGCGTAGGACTAGCGACGTTTATCTATATGACCGCATCCGCAATCAAGGTGATCAGGGAACTCATAAAGAAATAATGACACCAGAACTAATGGCTATGATCGGAGGCGGAGCCTCTGGTTTTATCTTTAAACTGATTGGGCAACTTGTCGCTAATCAGCAAGGCACCGTGGACGCTATGCTCAAGAAGCAAGCCGCTGCCGATGCAAGCCACGAGAAGGCCGCTAAAAGGGGCGGTGAGTGGGTCAGGAGGGTCATAGTATGCACTGTCCTGTTTGCGGTCGTTGTAGCCCCCTTTCTGTTGGCTCACAGCCCAGAGGGAGTTACCGTAGGGCAGGAGACATCTTCCTTCTTTGGTCTATTCAAGGGAATCAAGTATCAGACACTCAATGGATACCTAATTCTACCAGAGGTTCGCCAAACAGTTCTAGCCATTGTCGGATTCTACTTCGGATCTTCAACCATTAAATGAATGAAGTTCTACAAATCATCGCATCTCTCTGGCCTATCGGCATTGGCGTTATTACGCTCATTGTCGTTCTAGCTAGAATGCACTACAACCTAGAAGCTCTGACAGAGAAGGTAAAAGTCCTGTTTGATTTTCACAACAAAAGAAACAAATAATATTATGCCACAAGGAAAAGGAACATACGGAACTACAAGAGGTCGTCCACCCAAGAAGGGGAAGATGGGCAAAAAAGGAAAGTGTAAGTAATGCCCAAGGACGCCTGCTATAAAAAAGTCAAAGCCCGTTACAAGGTATTCCCATCTGCGTATGCAAGTGGGGCGATAGCCAAGTGCCGTAAGGTAGGAGCAGCTAACTGGGGTAACAAATCAAAGCGGAAAAAAATATAGATGGCTGTCCGCAAGACAAAGAAGGGTGCGGATCTCAAGAGGTGGTTCGAGGAGAAGTGGATCGATGTCCGATCCGGGAAGCCCTGCGGCAGACAGAAGGGCGAAAAGCGAGGAACGCCTTATTGCAGACCATCCAAGCGTGTCAGCGGAAGAACTCCTGTGACTGCTGGGGAAATGACATCGTCAGAGAAACGCTCAAAGGTTTCAGAAAAGAAAAAACTAGGACAACCAAAAGGTAAACCACGTAGGGTAAAACCAGTCAAGAAATAGACTGCTGTGGTATAATACTCACAACTTTAAACAACTCTAAACAACAATTATTATGGCAGACGCATCACCAGTCGTATTCGGAATTTTCAAAGCATTAAAAAACAAAGTCAATAAAGCATTTAGGGTTCCACCTAAAACTAAATCATCGGATCTCAAGAGGCCGGAGAAATTTAAGCCAGCCGAAGTCCCCAAGCAGACCTACGGAAACAAATCACAGCAAGCAACCAGCACGGCCAATCGACAAAAAATTATTGATGCCAACAAAGCTGGAAGTAAAGCTATGGACGAGGCTAATGCAGCCCGTAGAGCAAGCAACCGAACATTAGTTGAGGGAACTAACGCCAGTAGGACACAGGGCATTCGCAATCGAGTAGTAGCTGGAACGGCAGGAACAGGAGGAGTAGCAACAGCGGCTTATCTAATGAGTGGTGACGCTACGATTACTCCAAAAGCAAAGCCTTCAACACCAACATCCTCGCCTGCCAGAACACCAGTAGCAGATGCGCCAACGCAAAAAATTGTTCCTTGGAGGGACAGAGCATCAATTGCAAAAGCAAGCTCAACTCCATCACAGGACTCAACTAGTTCATCGAAAAAGTCGATGTCCAGAAAAGGCAGTGGCGTTTCTATCCCTAACGTTCGGCACTCAGATGTAAGAGGAGCCTTCCGCAAGGCTGGCAAAGGTAGAAAAACCGCAATGCAAGCTACCAAATCTCGCTACCTTGCTGGTCAAGCCAAACGTGAATCCAAGGGTGCAAGTAACGTTCCAAAACAAACACAATCAATCGCAAAGCCCGCTGAAATTACAAAGAGGTATGAATTGTCTGCTCAACAAGCGGGTGACAAGTTACTACAAACAGCGAGTAATTTGTTTCCAAAAAGTTCACCTACAACTGCAAAGGTAACGAGTAAGCCCGTGGCTCCTAAAACTGGAGATGCTAGGTATACAGACAAGCAACGAGAAACACTTTCAAGACTAGATAATGTCAGTCCTGGGCTAGCAAAACGAAAACGAGCACAGCTTGACGCATTGTTGAAACGAGCCGGAAAGTAGCAACTAACTGATGGCAGACAAGTCCAAGATGAAGTGCAACGTGCCACGCCGTGAAGTTCAGGGTGGGAAGAAGTTCGTTGTGAAAGCCTGTCAGGGAGGAACCGAAAAGATTGTAAGATTCGGAGATGCCAATATGAGCATCAAGAAGAATCAACCAGCTAGAAAGAAAAGCTACTGCGCTCGAAGCGGAGGCATAAAAGGCAAGAGCAATAAACTGTCAGCTAACTACTGGAGCCGTAAGGCTTGGAACTGTTAACAATAAAAACCCTTGTCAAGATACACTACATACGGACCAACTGATGACCCCATCCAGGATGATATGGACGTGGGGTTCGTTGGCTTTAATACTTACAGCCGCCCCGATCAGTTGCCGTCTGGTATGCTGTCAAATAGTTCAAACGGGCGCATTGGCAAAAACGGCGAGTGGCAAGTGAGAAAAGGTATCGCATCAATTAAAGCACCCTTTGCTTCTGGCGACAAGGTCTTAAGATTACCTACTAATCCTGAAGTTGAAGTTAACCCTACGGTAGTCTGCTTACTACCTACTGCGATTCGCTCTGCTAGTTTATCTAGCAATAAGGTTTTGATTGTTATTGATGACGATGTAGTATCTCCCGTTGAGCCAGGTCACGTGTTTGCAGTAGGCGATACGGTAGATGTAGAGGGTCTAGTCGGAACCCCTGACCCCAACGGCTCGCACGTAGTTACTGCGGTAACAGACAACGGAAGCACCAGAACAATTGAGTACGACTTAGTTGGTGACGATGTAGCCGCTTACAGCGGCTTTGCCCTCACCCTTCCGTTCAATTTAAACGACTCAGGAACTCAACCTTTACTGACCGCAATTACTCTGTCGCCAGTTATAGGTTTTAATATGATACTGGATCAAGGAAATGTTGCTGGAGTTTACGCAAGCACTACCTTCAGTGACCCGAATCAAAATAACAGTCAGTTTATTATATTAGCGTCCAACGTAAACGCAGTAGCTACTAATTTAGACGATCCGACTACATCAATTACGATGGGCTACCCATCTGGAGAGAACGTGCCAGTTGCCAGCAGTATGCTGCAAGCATTCAATAAAATCTTTATATTCCGTGATGGTCAGGCCGCATTAGAAAACGAAAAGTTCTTCAGTCCTTTGCGTATTACATCTGCTGGTACGGGATCAGGGTATGCCAACAACATACAAACTTCGGGCAATCACGGATTGTCTGTAGGCGACGCAATTACTATTTCAGGGCTTACTGGTTTTCCTGGAGAAGGAGACCAAACTGTTGCAGACCAAGATCCAAACGGAACTTGGGTTGTCCTAACGGTACCTAGCGATACGTCCTTTTCGTATTTACTTCCAGAGGCATATTCAAGTGCAGCCAACTATACACTTAGTTCAGCGTCTCAAGTATCTCCAGGTTTTAAACTTGTCAAAAGCGGGCACTACACTCAACCGACGCAGATCGTATGCGACGAAGGTGAATTTGCCATTATCAATAGTCGTGGAGTTATTCATAAAACCGAAAGCGTTGTGGATGGCAATGTCCTTTCAGTTATATCCTCAAGTCAAAGTAGCCAGACAAGTGGACTTTCGATAGGTGAAACATTTGATGTGGCTAAGGTTCACAAACAAGGTCCTACTAAAGATATCACTGCAGGTGTCAACAATGGAAGTTCTCACGGCAACCCAGAGTATGCTGGACTATATCAATACGTCATAACCTCTGCTGGGCACGGTTATAACGTCGGCGACCCAATTACAATTTTTGGTTTTGAGACCGACATTTCTGGAAAACAGTTCGTTTCTGAACGAACGGCGAACACCGTCACGTATTATAGTCCTAATAATAAAACCCCTGCATTCACAGGAGATGAAACCATTAACCTAGCGGATGGAGTGGAGTTCTATATTGATGCGTCAAAGACTACAACGCACGCTACGGACGGGGAGTCCCTGTCATCTACCCCCATATTTACCAGACAGGTGTCGGTAGGATTAGGCTTCAGCCATATGCCCGCTCCCGAATACGCGACCTATCACCAGCGCAGGCTTGTAATGCCATTTAAATACACAGCGGACGATGTAGTAAATGACTTTACTTACAGAAAAATATTAGACGAAATTATTACCTCGGATATCCTGGACTCCGATACCTATGACCAGATATACGGGCAGTTTAGGTTTAACGCAGGAACAGCAGATTTCAACGTCGGTCTGCACTCATTCTCGGACGACAAGCTGCTGGTGTTTAACCGCAATAGCATTCACCTTGTAAGTGGAGCAGGACAAATCGCAAAGGTACAGCTAATTACTGACGAGGTAGGGTGCGTAGCAAGGCAGACTATCGTGCAAGTAGGGAACAACGTGTTGTTCCTTTCGGACAATGGTGTATACGGTGCTAATTTCCAAGATCTATATAACCTTCGTGGTAACGAAGTACCGTTGAGTTCCCCCATTAACCCCATTATCCAGCGCATCAACAGGGACGTATGGGACAAAAGCGTAGGCGTATACTTTGATAATCGGTATTACCTTGCGGTTCCCTTGAATGAAGAGGTCGTTACCGTAGACGTCAATGGAGTATCTTCTACACGAATAAATCGTGCGCAGGCTAACAACGCTATATTAATATTTAACTTACTCAACAAGCAGTGGGAGAGCATTGACACTACCAATGCGCCCAACTGGGACATCGCTAACTTAATTGTTGCGGGTAAAAAGTCTGACCGTGCTGTTTATGCAGTAAATAGCCTAGGCGGTTTGCATAGGCTTGATGCTCGTGTGCAGGCCAAGGATATACTTGCTACTACAATTCCAGTCTCAGGATCCGAAACTGAAGATCCTTATGATATACCTGCTTCTGTTACCACTAGGCAGTTTACCCTGGGCAGTATGGATCGCAAGCGTTGGAACAATCTAGAGCTGCACGTTCAGTCGTCCATAGATGAAGCCTCTGACTTAAGCATTAGCGCAGAGCTAGAGAACCTTGACACTACCATAGCCCTTAATACTCTGAGCGCATTAAATTCAGGCACTGCACTAAGCCCGGACGAGGATGTTTCCGTTCGTGCTAGAATAGGTAACAAGCGAGCATACGGGATGCAAGTCACCCTTAACAATACGTCTGGCCGACCTAGATTCAGAGGAATCAAGGTTGGCGGAGCCGAAGCATTTAGATCAACAAATAAAGCAATATAAGATATGGCAATTATTACTACAGGACAAACCTTCAACGCTACTGATGCGGTTACATCAACTAAGCTGCAGAACATTGCAAGCGCGGCGACGTTCGACGACCCCGTGGATGAAACAAGCCTTGAAAAAATCACATCGGGAACTGACCTCGGAAAACTAAGGATTAAAGCGGGTGGAGTAACTACATCCAAAATAGCTAACAATACGATAACATCAGATCAGATTCAGGACGATAGTGTAACCACAAACAAGATCGACGATGGAAGTGTAACGGCGAATAAATTAGCAACGGATGCACTAGAGTTAGCTTATCCACTTGGTTCTATTTATATGAACGCTGACAGTGCATCTAATCCGTCTACATTGCTAGGGTTCGGTTCTTGGAGTCTTTTTAGTCAAGGTACTTTTCTTGCTGGCTATAAGTCCAGTGACAACAACTTTGATCAAGTGGGCTATGGTCAGAATACCAATGGTAGGGTTGGAGCCGTTCACGTTAAACTTACATCTTCGCAATCTGGATTGCCATCTCACAGTCATACACTACTTGGTGGAGGATTTAATGGTAACTCTGGGGCTGAGCCAGGGAACAGTAGAAGCAGTAATTTAGGTCAAACTGGAACAACTGGTGGCGATGATGCCGCAGACTATCACGAAAATATGCCACCGTATACCGTCGTTTATATGTGGAGACGCACAAATTAATAATTAACCATCAAGAACTATGCCTGTTATAAATAAAGGAACATCGTTCTCTAATGGAGAGCAACTTACGGCAGACAAGATCAATGACTTGCTCGACTTGGCTACGTTTACTCAGGATGCAACTGATAGTCAAACAACGACTGTTAACTCCGCAGGTCAGATCAGGGTTAATCCAGGCGGGATTAGCCCTACAGAATTAAGTGCAGGCGGTCCTCGTTGGTCTTCTACAGCTGGTCGACTTTACGTTGACGGGATTCTTGATAGTAATAACTATACTACTGGAGGTATTTCTGTTAATGGCAACCTTGTTGGCGACCGAGGCTATGCTTTCATTGACCTTCACGGTGATAGTACAGGCACAAGCGAGTATGTTCGATTACTTAACTCTAACGGAAACTGTTCTTTGGAAAATAAAAAAGATGGGCGAAGTATAAAGCTAGTGACTAATAAGAGCGATGGAACGAATAACCCCAATGCACTTGTAGTAAATGGTAATGGAAATGTAGGCATTGGAGATCCATCCCCTGATAAACCATTAACAGTTGTAACCACCGATGCAGCACCATTAAAACTACAGAGAACTGGAGGTTCTGACCTTAATACAACTATTCTTTTTGAGAATGATGGCGGTACTGATTGGTATGCTGGTAAAGCTGGTGCTAATGGTTTCGGTATAGGAACTAGTGCAGACCTTTCTGGTACTGCAAAATTTCGTATTAATAATTCAGGCAATGCAATAGTCCAAAACAATTTATTAGTCGGAGGAACAGACACAAGCCCATACAATAACACCGCTGGTTCTACTGGAAGCGGTAACTCCGCTCTTGCGGCAGACGGGGCAATATATTCAGGGAGATATCAAAATGTTCCCATTGCCATTAACACGTATGGTTGGACTGGTGATAGTTCAATATATAGGGATTTGCAGCATTTTTATGTAAACGGTTTAAACAGGGGCAAACTTCAAGGAAATGTAAACGGACAAGTTCGGTTATTAAACCAGTCTGACTACCGCCTAAAGGAAGATGTAATTGACATAGAGTCCAGCATCGAAAAAACCAAGCAACTTAACCCAGTTAATTTCGCTTGGAAAGAAAGCGGAAACCGTGTTGATGGTTTCATTGCTCACGAACTTCAAGAGGTTTGTCCAGATGCGGTAAGCGGAACTAAGGACGAAGTCGACGACGAGGGCAACCCAGAATACCAAGGCATCGACCAAAGTAAAATTATACCTTTACTTACCAAAGCTCTCCAAGAAGCTATAACTAAAATTGAAACTCTAGAAGCCCGACTAGATTTAATAGAGACCGTTTAACAATTAAGAACTATGCCTGTTATAAATAAAGGAACATCGTTTTCCAACGGAGAACAGTTAACGGCTGACAAGATCAACGACTTGATTGACTTAGCTACGTTTACTCAGGATGCAACCGACAGTCAAACAACGACTGTTAACTCTGCGGGTCAGATTAGAGTCAACCCAGGTGGCATTAGCCCTTCAGAACTAAGCAGAGGTGCGCCTAGTTGGAATGCCACAGCTGGTCGACTTGACGTTGACGGAATGCTTGATGGTAGCGTTAATGTCGCAGGTATTTCTATTAACAGAAACCTTAGTAACTCGACTGGCTATGCTTTCCTTGACCTTTACGGTGATAATGGTACAAGCACAAACCAGTATGTTCGATTACTCAACAGTAACGGAAACTGTTCTTTGGAAAATAAAAAAGCAGGGAAGGCTATTGAACTAAAGACTACTGATTCCAGCGGAACCCTACGTACTGGACTTAAAGTAGATGCCGCCCAAAACGTTGCCGTAAGAGGTGACATAACAGGCGACAGCAACACAGGAAGAACGGCGATATTCGGAGGGACAAACGGAAACGGTGCAAACATTGAGCTATATGCAGGTTCTCACAACAATGGTCCCAATAAGGCTTACTATGATGCCAGTGTGCATTACTTTAGGGCACAAAATGGGACAGGTGATACTACAGTATCAGTTCGGGGGCAACTGCACGTAAAACCAATCCAATATGCGGCTAATCAAGACGGCTATCTTCTACGGGGTGGAGCAAACAATAATTCCTCTTGGGACGCCTTCGGAATTAAACTCAAGACTAACTCGGGTGGCTCTCCTATTATGTGCGCTAGCACCCAGAATACTAATGACGTTATGACGTGGAAAGATGATAAGGTCGGTATTGGAACTATCGTACCATCCGCGACATTAACCGTAAACGGTAGCATAAATTACTCTGGCAGCCTTACACATACTTCTGACCGTAGGCTTAAAGAAAATGTTAATGACCTATCAGGAAGTCTAGATAAACTTGCACGGCTCAACGGTAAGTCCTATACTCTGATTGATGACGAAGAGGGGCAAACTGAGTTTGGTTTTATAGCTCAGGAAGTTGAAGAAGTGTTCCCTGAAGTCGTTCAAGAAGTGCAGCAGTATGAATTAGACGAGAATGGAGAAGAGACCACTAAAGAAGTAAACTACCTGGGTGTATCTTACGTCCAACTTATAGCCCCTATGGTAGAGGCTATAAAAGAACTTAAGTCTCAAAATGAAACCCTAGAAGCCCGTATCGAGTCACTCGAAAATGCTTAATCATATGCAATAATGAACCCCCTCCTGCAGTCAGTTCAAATAGCATTACAAAATGCCGAGCAAAAACAAGCCATTGACTTTATAAATAAGGTCGTGGATTTCTGCATTGAACACGAGAACGGGAAGGTATTGTCTGGATGGCCTGAAGATAGAATACAGCTCCTTATTGGCTACCATATGGCAAAGGATACTTTCATTGTAGAACGGGACGCAGAGGGCAATATTGGGGGTTTAGGTATGTGGTATAATTGCAACGAGGACGATGACGAATCGTTTATTGAAAATTGGACTGCCGACGACCCAGACGGGAACGCAATATTTATGGCCTTCTTATTTTCAAATACTACCGAAACCTTTAAAAGACTCACAAGAAACTTCATTAACAAATGCCCTGAGGTTATGCAAAAAAAACTACTAGGCATAAGACGCCGGAGGGGTTCCGCCGTCAGGGTAGAATACTCACCCAAAGTTTTTAAGAAAGTATTAACTATATAAGATTATGGGATCATCAAGAATACCACCACCACCAGAAACTATTGACCCAGGTCAGTCAATGGGAGAATACTTGTTCGGGACGGACTTTGGTAATGCTCAAGGCATTACTGATCCTGCATTGCAGAATCGATTGCTTGAGGCAGAGCAAAGATACCGTCCTCAATACGCCGCACTAGAGCTTGCCGACATTGGAACCTACGCTCAAGGCATTGCGGGCGGTAAGGATAACCCTGCGTATAAAAGACTTGAAGCTCAACTAGCTGGCCTAGAAGCAGGCGAGGGTGGTGTAAGTGACGCACAGGCAATGAAGATTGCTCAGTCAACGGTGGGCGCTCCTCCTTCAAAGACCAAGACTATACCTGGTAACCCACGAGCGAGATTCGGTAAAGATCGTAGCGATAAAACCGTGCCAAACCCTGACTACGAAAAACAACTGCAGGAATACAACAACGAAGTTAAGCAAATAGCTGACTCTCTTGGCGGGAATCGTGAGTCCCAGATTGCTTCTATAAAGGAGCAAATGACGCAGCTTGAGGGGCAAGAGGGTCAGGCTGGTCTGTTTGACCTTCTTGAGGATCAGTCAAGGAGGGCAGGTGACTTACAACGTGAGCAACTGGGATTACAACGTGCTGACGACGTAAGTGCGCTTCAAGAGTTCGCACCGCAAGTAGTCGAGGCTTACCGTGAAGCTGACCCCTATAGCACAGGACTAGCCGAGCAGCAGACTGCTATGGCAAATGATTTATACCAGCGTTCACAAGGTCTGAACCCTGAGCAACAACGTCTGGTCGACCAGCAAGCACTGGGTATGGCGCAAAGTCAGGGCCGTGTAACGGACCAAAGCGCAATTGCTGGTCAACTACTCGGACGTGAAAGTTACCTGTCTGGCCTCCGTAGTCAAGCCGCAGGTATGGGACAGCAAGCGTTTAACCAAAACCGTCAGCTCGCGGGTGACGTGGGTATGACCATTCTTGGTCGTCCTTCTGCCTCTATTAATCTTGGTAGTCAATCACTACAGTCAGCACAGCAGAACGCAGCAGCTCAAGCAGGACCTAATTTGTTTGATGCTAACGCAGGTTACAATGCGGCGTTGCAACAGCGAGGACAGGACATTAGTTACCAAGGTGCGCAGGCTCAGGCTAATGCGTCCAAGAGTTCGGGCATTATGGGTTTAGTTGGCGCACTAGGTGGAGGATATTTAGGAGGATTATAATAATATATTATGGCATTTCAATCAGGATCACAAATACGGCCAGAACTGGCTAACGCAGACTACAGCGGCTTTACAAATGCCGCTAACATACAAGCGAATGCAATGGCTAACTTAGGTCAGTCCATCGCTTCGGGTATAGAAGGATACAGGGAGAGGAAGAAGGAGAAGACCGCTGGTCGGGCAAAGATCAAAAGAGCTGAGGCTCTTGGTGATTCAATGATATCGATGTTTCAGGAAAATAATCCTGGGCTAGCAAATAACATAGCCGATATAATGTCTATGAACTTCGACGAATCCATACCCCTTGATCAAAGAATCGAGGCTACAGATGGGTTTGAGCAATCGCTGATGAATATGTTCCTGATGAATCAACAGAGCCAAGCACCTACATTTACACCTGGACCAGAGGGCGGGATGATGGTTAGGATTGGAGGAAAAGACACATACTTCCCCCCCCAAGCTATGGGTAAGGGGCCAGATCCTATGGCAGCCCTCTATAATGCCCTCGGAGCCGGAACAACACCTGTAACTCCACCTCCTGCTCTAACCCCAGATGAACTAGAGGAAGAAGCTCGCTTGATGCGTGAAGCGCAATTAAATCAGTAAACCAATATGGCTCTTTCCCTAGAACAAGCCAAGAGACTTGAGGAGCTTCAAGCCAAGAGGCTTGAATACAATAATTACCAACAGCGTCAGGCTGCTAGTAATATAGGTCTAGCTGTAGCTGAAGAGAACGCAGGTCAAGATACAACTCTTGGTGAAGAAGCGGCTGCTATAGCCGCTGAAATTGCTATCTCTGAGGGCGGAAGATTAGCTAGTGCTGCAGCGGGAACTGCTGTTCCCATCGTCGGGACAGCCGCTGGCTGGGTTGTTGGAGGTCTTGCTTCTGGCGCATTAGGTGCTTACACAAGGCAGAAAATGCTTGGTGAAGAACTGGACTACGGCAATATCATTGCCTCCGCTTTCATCAACATTATACCTGTTCCAAAGGGGCTTACTGCAGCTGTTCCATTAGCAAAGAAATTTCCAACTACTAGCGCCTCCGTATTCCAAGGTGGGGTCGGATCCGCATTCACAACTGGTGAAGAAGTCCTATCAACTAGGATAAACGAAGACAGACTGCCAACACTGGAAGAGCTTAAGGATCCAGCTATGCAGGGAGCGGCTCTTGGTGCTGGACTCGGTGCTGTAGGTTCAAAACTAGAAGGAGCCTATAAGAAGTTCGCAGGAATAAGCCGTAACGACTTCAACGCTGCGCTCCGTATGGGAGATCCTGACGCAAAGATACTTGTGGACGGTGTAATGAAAAACGCACTACGCCACCAGCAGGATGTAAGAGATAATTACGCTGACCTTCGACTTGGAATAAAGGAAGCCACTATGGACGGAAGGGCTAGGCTTCAAGAGCTACAGCTAACTTCCGCCGGAGGACAAGTAAAGTCCAAGCGAGGAATCTTTGAAGTTCTGGACGACGACGTAGATTACAACTTGAACTCTAGACTTTCGGAGGCTGCCATTGCTGGCAGGAACGCAGAGCTTCAGAACATCTTTGAACTAGACGGTCAGTTCATCGTAAGCAAGGCGGACGAACTAGGCCTTGGCGCATCTGATTTGTCACAAAAGATAGATCAGTATTTGTATGCCAAGCACGCAAAACGATTCAACAAGGTTAAGTCCAAGAACTACAAGGGTGAAGGATCCCCTGCTGGTATCAGCGATAAGGAAGCTGACGACATAATCAAGAGCTTTGAGGCTTCTGGATTAAACAAAGAACTCGATCAAGTAGTGAAGAGTCGTTCTGACTTATCCAAGCAGATACTGGACACACTTGAGGACGGGGGAATCGTAAGCTCTAAATACGCTACTAGCCTAAGAAAACAGTTCCCAGATTATGTCCCATTGAATCGTGTGATG
>Ga0181407_1000207_pt1 | contig 19798 bp, 14 predicted proteins | sample 30SPOviralmetaG_FD_130136 | JGI IMG/M metagenome (GOLD analysis project Ga0181407, IMG submission 130136) | Marine viral communities from the oligotrophic San Pedro Time Series (SPOT) site, San Pedro Channel, CA, USA - 30 SPOT_SRF_2012-01-26 | ecosystem: Environmental > Aquatic > Marine > Strait...
ATGGTAGGCTTACTTTTGTACACTCAGATTCAGATAATAACTTTACCACCACGGGAACTATTGGTACTGATGCTACAGCTTGGATGAACTTAGGTACAGAAATATTCGGTGTTATGGGACGGGATGATATGAAAAAAATTCTTGGAGGAGTAACAACGATAGACCCTACAGGTCTTAAAGGTATGTCTTCGGGAAGAGCAGGAGACCCGGATTTTGAGGAAACGGATAAAGAAGCTTATGTAAGAAATACTAAAGAAAAAAATCCTACTGTATTTAGCACTGATATGCTTATAGAAGACGCAGAGGATGATACAATCTTGAACGTAGAGGCTATGTTGTCAAATATGGGAATAGCAGATATGTACACAGTCGAGGGAGATGGAAGTTGGGACCCTACAAGCGACGGAATTTTAGTTAAAGATTTAAACAAAAAGGTAGTTGCAAAAATTAATTTAGACGACACAGATGTTACGTTATTTAAACAATTTATAGACAATATAATTTCTTTGGGAGCCAACGAAGTAGAGGACCTATATAACGAAACATACGATTACAGAAAAAGAAAAGGCAAAGTGTCGTCAGCGACACCACAAGAAACATCATCAAGCAGCGCGTCAGCGAGTGGTGGAACACCAAGATAAATAGAATATGGACGAACAAGGATTTAATTCAGATAATATATCTCAAGTATTAAAAGACCTTATAGCCACAGCACAAGCTAATGGATATAATTGGGGTGAAACAATAGCTAAATTTCCGGAGCTAAGAGATTTTGACATTCAACTGTTAAAAGATTACGTAGCTACAGCGGAGAATGAAAACTATAACTACGAAGTTATAAATGCAAAGTTCCCCGAATTTGGATTTTCAAGTGTTGATGATAGGAACCTTCCTGTAAAAAAAAAAGACGTTGGAGAAGACTCAGCCGATACCTCAACTCCTTTCTTAGAAAGAATAAAAGAAAAAGTTCAAGATACTACGGTATCCACATCGGCAGATGGTTCATCGGAATCAGTAGAAACTGAGGAGGTAACAGAAGACCTTACTCCCGAACAAATAAGAGAGCGTCAGCTTAGTGGTTTCACATTTGAAGAAGACAGCGAGAGGGTATCAGACCCTACGCAGGTAGAGGCTATGTCCACAGCAATAGAGACTCCATCCATACCGGAGCAACCTCAGAAGCTTATGGGTGCTGTAGAAGAAGCAGAAACACAGAAGCTGAAAGAGATTACAAAAAATGCTGCAAGAGCAGAATTGGCAGGAGATTTATACCACGCAGAAGCAGGATTTAAAGAAGCACTTGAGTACAAGGATGACAAACAAATTCAAGAGAGATTAGAAAATATTCAGCTAAGAATTAAGCGAGAAAAAGCTACAGAAGAATTACGTGAAAGAGAAGAAAGGGAAAGAGCGGAAAGAGAAAAAGAGTCGGAGGAATACCGAAACCTTCCTCAGAATGCCGAGCTTGATGGCAGGATTAGTGGCATATCCAAGTACACTATACAACAGAACGAAGAGGATGCACAGCAATCTTTGAATGAAGATTTTGGGATGTTTGGGTTTAACTTCAGACAGATAGGTTGGGGAGATGCACTTGAGGTGATAGCGGCTGATGGAGAAAAGATGGAGATAGACCTTGATACTTGGTTTGATTCCTCGGCAGGTGAAGAAGCTTTAAAATTAGGAAAATTTTTAAGAGAACACGCAGAGCCACCGAATAATTTTAAGAAAGGTCTTGAAGATGACGAGATTGTAAACGCTATGCGTGTAAGAGATATGCGTACAGGCGCAAGAGATAATGGAGATGGTACAGAATCTACAGTGTTAATGACCTATGCTGAGGTTGACGGTCAGTATGTAGCTTATCCAACTTTATTTCCAAAGAATCCAAACCTTAGATACTATGGTAGCGGCGCAGATGAATGGCTTGAGCTTGATATGGATGCTGCGCTTGACGAGGCAGAAAAAAGAAACGAGCTTACGTGGTTTGAGAATGAGGAAGATGCAGCAAGATTTGCAGCAGGTTCTTGGAAGGATGTCAACACCTTTGATTATGAAGCCAATAGATTCTTTGAGAAAAGAGGAATAGATTACAAATCATATAGAGACGCATTAGAGAAGTACGACGAGCTAAAAGAGGCTGAAATGTTCCTTGAAAAAAGAGGAGCAATGCAACTTAAAGACCTACCAAAAGAGGAGCAAGAAAAGTATGCAGATTTTTATGCGGCAGGTAGAATAAGAACTGACATTGATGAGGTAAAACAAAAGCTTGCACGTGATGCAGACAACCTTATGGAATTTGTCAACTCAGATGAGCTCAGAACAGCACGTGAAGACTTTGATTTATATGCACAAGATAAGTTTAATAAAGCTGCTAAGGATGCTGCCGCTACAAATCAAGTAGCAAAAGAACAGCAAATGGAATTAGATGCAGAATCCATAAACAAGTTCGGTGTTAGGATAAAAGACTTGCACAAATATGAGCCCAAAAGCAAATATGAATTTGAAGAAATAAATAATATTCTTACTAATTACGATGTCGCAAGAGCAGAGTCTCAGTATGCAGCATCGCAGTATGAGATGGCTAAGACTTGGTTCGACGGAAAGTTTGATAAGAATGTTCGTAGAGCATTTGATGAAAATTGGAAGGCAGTTTACAACAGTGCAAGAAATGGTTTGGATAATGGACAGGCGGCACAAGAGATTCTTTATATATCATTAGGAATCACCGACGTTGATGACAATGCCTCATTACAAGAAGCTGCAGAGATGATAGTAGCTCAGCTTGAGCAGGGTCAGTCTCGTGCTCCGGGAAGAGCTGAGTCCCGTTGGAACTCTGCGCGTGATTTTAGAGAGGGTTGGGATGCTTTTAAGGATGACCCCCTTGAAATGACAGCAACCTTTGTGGCAGGAAGTTTGTCTCAGATTGTACCTTACGGTTTTAAGATTGTTCCAACTACAGTAGCTGTGGGTGCGGGTACAGGAGCCGCAGTTGGTAGTGTGGTTCCGGGATACGGTACAGCAGCAGGTGCTCTGTATGGCGGAGGGCAAGGTCTTAGAATAGGTATGGGTGCTACAATGTATGCTATGGAATACACCAATTCTATACTCGACGTTGCAAGAGAGAAGGGATACGATATGATGAATCCTTCAGAGGTTGTAAAGGCACTACAAGATGAAGAGGTTTGGGAAGAAGGAGGAGAAAGAGGTCATAGAAGGGGTATACCGATTGCAATGGTAGATTATTTATCAGCAGGTCTTGCGGGTAGATTATTTAAAACAAGCAGTCTGTCTTCAAAAGCTGCGAGAGTAAGCTCAATGGTGGCAGAGCGTGCTGTGGCTGACCCTATAGCTGAGGCAACAGGTGAGTATCTTGCACAAGTAAATGCAGGACAAGAAGTTTCAGCTAAAGAAATATTTGCAGAGGCAGTAGGCGGCTTTGGTAACAACACGGGGGCTATGGCTGTTAACCTGTATAGAGATGGTCGTAACAATAACAATGTAGACCTTGCAAACAAGCTATCTACAGTGCAGGGTATGCTAAGTGAGAATGTTTCTGAGACCCGTATGCTTGCTTGGACTAACAATATGGAGAAGTTAGGCAAGATTAACGCAGAGCAGGCTCAAAGAATACGTGAGAACTTAGGCTTAAAAAGAGACGCTAAGAACGTCTTAGACATAAACAAAGACACAAGGTCCAACAAGAAGACTCAAGCTCGTGTTATGGAGCTATTGGCTGCTGAAAAGGAGCTTACGAGTACAGCAAACAGGAAGGCTGCGTTTGCTTCAAAAATAAAAGAGATAAAAGCTGAGGTTGCTGAGATTGCTGAGACAGGTAATCTTAGAGAAGCAGGAACAGAAACCAACCTAAATGTTCTTGGTACAGCCCAAGCGACAGAGACTGATGTTCGTAGCGATGTGGCTAAGTATACAATAAACAATGTATCCTACACCAAGGATGAGTTTATGAAGCGTATAGAGAAGATGTCTAAGAGAAAGATTCTTAAGACAAGAGCGAGCGTTAAGAACGACGAAGAAGTAAGTACATTTTTAAAAGATAAAGTAGATGCCATTCAAGAGCAAGAAGCAGGAACAGTACCTGCAAATCAACAAGCCGGAGATATACAAACGGTGGAAGAGACGGTACGGGAAGTTCCAAGCGAAACCCAAGAATCTGAGACCACCGAAACGGAACAGGTAGAAGAAAAGCAACCAACCTTTGAGGACCTATCAGAAGTAGACCAACAGGAATATCTTAACAAAGCAGAAAAGAATTTAAAAGAAAACCAAAGAATAACCCTCGGTCAAAAACTCAGAAGATTTGGAGCCAAGACTTTCAGAGGAGCTAAGGTTAAGCTTGCACCTAAGACGGAGCTGACACAGGAGCAGATTAAAGAAGAGGCTGTTAAGATGTTTGAGCTTGACAATCAGCCTCAAGTAGAGGAGACCACAACAACACAAGAGACGGTAGCAACAGAGGAAGTGTCGCCAACGACACTCAAGGAAGAGACCGAGGAACTCGGTAGAATAGTTGACGAGGAGTTTGGAACACAGCCCGTAGAGACAACGACCCAAGAGGAAGTGGTACAGGAGGAAGTGTCGCCAACGACACCGACTGAGACAGTGGTTGAGCAGGAGGTTCAAGAGGAAGCTGCACCTGTAGTTGAGGAAGAGGTGGCTACCGAAGAGGGACCTATAGATGAGCTCACAGGCATTCCGGAAAGTGCAACTTTTTCAAGCCTTGATGAACAAGTCACCGAGGAAGCTGCACCTGTAGTTGAGGAAACTCAATCCAAGAGAGAAGAGATTGAGGCTGAAATAGCAGATATTGAAAACAATGAGCTTGAGGATATACAGATAAGACTTGAAACCGTACAAGAAGAAATTGTAATCGAAAAGCAGAACTATAAAGAAGAGGCTCAAAGAATAAAAGAAGAGAAGGCTAAGGTTAGAAAGGATAAAACCTTATCTAAACAAAAGAAACAAGATAAGCTTGATGACCTCGAAGCTGAACGAGATGGCTTTATGAACGATAGGGATGCCGCCATAGAGAATTATCAATTTGATTTGTCAGAAGCGAAAAGAGAGGCAAGGAAAGCTAAGTCAAGAATCGCTAAGCTAAAAAAGAAACTTGATTCGGGCGTTGATTTTAAAGCTAAAACTGTAGGGCGTTTTGAAGGAGATAGTGGAAAGAAAAACTTTGAGTTGTTCAAAGGCAAGAACAAAGAATACTCCGGTGCTGATATTCAAGAAGTAAGAACAGGAGAGCCTGTACTTCTTCGTGCGTATCACGGAACAACGAATACTTTTTATGAGTTCGATGCTAATGTAAAAGGAAATGTGGATGGTCATTTAGGAAAAGTAAATTACTTTACCTCTGAGTTTCAAGATGCAAGTAGCAACTACCAAGCGGATGGTCAAGATATAACAAGCAGAGTAGAGTCAAGGGCAGAGCAAATAGAGCAAGCCATTGAAATGGATGGACTTTCACGTGAGGATATTGCAGAACAATATAATGCCCTCATATCACTTCAAGAAATTGAAAACCTTGATGAAACAGAGATAGCAGAACTGATAGCACAAAAAGAACTTATAGGTACAGATGAAAAAGTATTAGACCTATACGTAAAACTAAATAACCCTGCTGTTATAGGTAGGGGGATGAACTATGTTGAACTTATACCCGAAAGTCTATACGAAGATTCTATTGAAGAAGCAGCAGAAGAAATAGCTGAAGAAAATAATGTGACTATAGAGGAAGCTAAAGAGGATTTATTTTATGAAATTAAGGATAGAGCAATAGAAATTGAAGGTATAGGGAATCCTCTCATAGAAGCATTACAAGATGCTATAAATGAAAACACTTACGACTATGGAGAAAGTCTTAGTGCTGCACAAATTTTACAGGACTTTGCTTATGATGTTGATGTTGACTTAAATCAATTAGAAAAGGCAGTAAGGGAAGGTGTAACATTTGCTGAAAATGAAAATGCAGAACTAACATCTTCTCAGATAGTTGCAGATATGTTTAAGAACTTGGGGTATGATGGTATAATACTTCAAGATGTTTCTAAGCGTTTTAGAGGAATGGGGCTCTCTCCATCAACATCTCACATTCACGTATTCAATGAGTTTTCAAATCAAATAAAACTTGCTGATGGAAGTAATGTTACGTTTAATGAAAACACAAAAGACATTAGATTTAAAGCTAAAGAATCCCAACAACAGGAGGGTGTTACTTTAAAGGATAAGGCTAAGAGTATGGAAAATCTTAATCAGATGACCAACTTTATGAACAAAGCTTTTCCTAATGCACAGATGTATACAGACCAAGAAACCTTTAACACTGTTATGAACTCAGACAGAGTGCGTAGCTATTCTGTTAATAGAGGAGATGTAGTGTATGGTGTTACGGTAGACGGTGATGTATATGTCAACCCCGACGTACACAATAGTCAGTCTGAAATGTTTGATACTGCAATCCACGAAGTAGGTCACGTGTGGCAGAACTATTTACAGACCACAAAGAAAGGTAAGCAACTGTACCGTAAAGGAGTAGAGCTTGTTCAACAAACAGAAGAGTTTCAGAAACAACTCAAAGAGTTTGATGGAGATATAGAAGCTGCAGCTCGTGAAGCTATGGCAATCCTTATTGGAAACAAAGGAGAGAAGATAGCAAGTCAATCTTTGAAAGCTCAGTTTAAAGAATGGTTGAATACTATGTGGGAGTTTATACGTTCTCAATTCAAACTTTCTGAAGACCTTACCGTAGAGGAGATACAAGACTTAACAATAGACTCTTTCCTTGGTACAGCCTTAGCTGATATTTTTAGTGGTAAAGAACTAAAGATTACAGAGGTAGCACAAAAGCAAATGAAAAACCCCGAAGTGGTTTTCAGTAGAACCGCTCCTATATTTGATGTAATCGACAGGGGTAGAAGACTTGGCTTCACGGATGCCGCAATCAGAGAGGTACTAAAAGAGAGAGGTTTCTCAACAGGTAATATTAACGAAGCTCTTACGATTGGTATCGTAAACGAAACACGTCCGATGCCACGAGCATTTGAGAAAGTAGAGGGTGGTATTGACGAGGCTCGTCAGCTATTTGATGAGACGCAAGAAACTGTTCGTCAGTTTGCAGTGATGGGACCAAGAGGCGGAGTGTCGGGAGTAAGAGCACGTAACAAAACTTTCTCTCAGATAAGACAGAAAGCACAGGAAACATTAAAGGCTAATCCAATATTCCAAAAACAACCCGAACAGGTACAGCAGGAGATTCTGTTGGGTTATGACCAATCATTATACAGAGACTTTGATGCACAGGGACCTATCCGTTCCAATAGAAGAGTACAGGCTGAGATGGCTAAGATTAGAGAGACACTCAAGCAAAGAAAGATTGGAAAGAAAAATTTAAAAGAAGCTCAAATAAGGTTGAAGAACTACATCAGACAGAGCCTACCGGATACTCCGTATACACGTGGTGCTATACAAAGAATCAACAAGCTTCTTGTTGACTCAACCGTAGAGAACTTTGAATCTAAGATTGAGAAGGTAGAGATTGAAATACAAAAAGCACGAGCACGTATGAAAGCTGAGACCGTAACCGGTATCCTTGACATACTTAAAAAGAAATCAAAAGTAAAGATAACAAGAAGCGGAAAGCGTAGAGGTGCAGGGGTTAACGCAGCAACGCAGCTATACTTTAAAGCTGCGCTTCCCATAGTAGAAGATATTGTTGACCTTGCACGAGCACGAGCAGGTATGCAGTCTCTTCAGTCTAAGATTGACCAAAGATTTTTTGATATCAACAATCAGATAGACAAAGTAAACGAGAACACAAGGCTGTCAGCAGAAGAGAAAGCAACTAAGATACAGGAGCTTGAAGCTAAGAAACGTAGCACAAAAGCAGAGGCTAAATCTATCAGCAACACACAGACTCGTATTGATGAAGCAGAGAAGAAGATTCAGAAGCTACGAGACAGGCTCAATGACCCGGACGTAAAGCAACAGATTGATGAGGCTCTTGTTATACAGGAACAGAATCCTCTGACAGCAGATAAGATTCTTACCACCAAACAGCAGAAGCTTCTTGCTGAGGTACAGGCTCTTGACAACTTCTCTCCTATACAGGGGATGACCCTTGAGGAGACTAATGCTCTATTGAATACACTGAAGGATATGAGCAGTCAAGCAATCGCACAGCTCAAGGCTGAGAACACAGTTAGGAGACAGCTCAGAGCAGATAAGGCTAAGAAAGTAAGAGCTCAAATACAGGAAACAAATCCCGAACTGTTTGACGAGAACGGAAAACCCTTAAACAATAATGAACTGAACTCTAAGAAGGATGAGGTTCGTGCATTAATAAGAGAAAGAAAAATCCCGGAGGCAATATTTGAGTGGGTGAAATCAAGCTTTAAATTTGACAATATAAAAGATTGGATACAAAGTGCTAAAAACAGTATTAGTAATCTTGAAACATTAGCAAACATAGCGGATAGAATAACAGAAGGAAAATCTATATTCACCGACAACACCTATAAATCACTCAACAGAATGGATGAGAACAACAACCGAGGCACTATGGCGACACGTAAGAAGCTTGACCAAATTGCAGAATCAGTGGGTATTGTTGGGGGTATCAAGGGAGTTAAAAGAAGATTGTATACAGGGATACATAGAATAAAGACTGTTGTAAACAAAGACGGAAAGCAAACAGTATCCGAACAGAAGCTTAATGCTGACCAACTGATGCGTATATATGCGCTTAGTCTTAACGATGTTCAAAGAGCTAAGCTTGAGAACCAAGGCATAGGGAAAGAACAGTTACAGGAAATAAAGGAAATACTTGAGCCGGATGTGGTAAAGTTCGTTGAGGGTGTCGTCAGCTTCTTGAGTAACGAATACTACGAGCAGGTGAATGGTGTGTATGCACAGGTGAACAATGTTAACTTAGGGTTCATAGAAAACTATTTTCCAACAAAAACAATTAGCAATAAAGAAACGGGTGGAATGTTAGAGAACGGTGACTTCAGCGGTATATTTAACGCAGAGACAGCAGATTCATTCAAACAACGTGAGAACTACAAATCAGACATAGACTTAGCAGGAGCAGACTTCTTCAGCACTCTTGACAATCACACGCAGACAATGGAGAAGTTTATGGCTTATGCTGAGGGTGTACGTGAGATGAATGATTTCTTTAGCATACCGGAAGTAGGTCTATTACTTCAAGAGTCTAAGATTTTAAGAGCTATGAAGATAGCAATTAATCAAGCTATAAATCCTGCTTCTTTAGAAGGCGGGAATAGAAACAAACTGCTGACAAAACTTCAGACTCAATTCACATCATTCGCATTATCCTTTAAGACGATACAAATATTAAAGCAGGCATCATCATTCATACAAGCTTTTGAAGATTACAACTACAGGGGTAAAGGAAAAAGATATATCCCCGGAATGGATACGCTTGGGTTTATGTTTGATGCGGCGACCACAATATTATCACTACCATTAGACTTAGTGGGTAAGAACGGACCGATACACCAAGCTATGGAGATGTCAGCCACATTCAAGAGAAGGGTTGAGCAGGGTATTGAGGGTGATGTATACGGATTGGAATCGGGTTCTAAAACTTTTAAGAATGTAAACAAAGAGTCATCAAGGTTTAAAAAAGCAAGAGCATTAATCAGAACATCCGCAGCAGCACCAACAGTGTTGGGAGATATCTTAGGTGTGATGGGGTATATGATTAACTACAAGCGTAACATAAAGAACGGTATGAGTAAGACGGAGGCTGTAGAGGCTTTCAACAATTACAACGCCACACAGCAGTCGCGTAGAGCTGCAGATAAAATACCTCTTCAATTTGATAACCGAGCACTTGTCCGTGCGTTTACAATGTTCGGAAGCACATTGTTCCTACAGATGAACAGGGTGATGCAGTCAACCAAGAATATGAGAAGAGATTCGGCAAGGTCTTTAAGGCTATCTGCAGAGGCATCTATGCTTGCGGCACAGGGGAAGATGAAAGAGGCGAATCAAAAAAGAAAAGAGGCTGCCAAGGCTGCACCAAAGAGAAAAGATGTTAGAGCATTTGCTCTTAACCTTGGGATAGCGAATGTTATGTTCGTGGGGACAGCCAACCTCGCTAAGTTTATAAAGGGGGACGACGACGACAGGGATGAGGCTCTTAAGAAAATGAAAGAAGCAATGATTGGTCTTAATCTTTTATATCAGATTCCATTATTAGGAAGTTTTGCAGAGAGAGAGTTTGGCGGGAATAAATTTGCGGGTGATATTACTAATCCTATCTTAAGCATATACTATAAAGTAAATAAAGAAATAGAAAAGTATGGATGGGCAGGAAGTTTAAAGCCTATTACTGAATTGGTATTGGGTATGCAGACGGACCCGTTCATAGGGCTTTATAATATGTTCGGTACTGATGGGGCGGAGTTTGACAAAGCTACCTTCGATGCTTTGGGTATCAGCAAATCATACGCGCCGAGTGGAGAGACAGCCGCAGAGAAGAAGGCAAGAGAGTCAGAGGGTAAAAGAACCAAGACAGAACAGAAGCAGTATGAAAGAGACTTGAAGAAGTATAACCCTAAAGAGTACAAGAGATTATACGGACAGCGAGATAAGCGTCTGAAAGAAATAGAAGACCGAAATAAAAAAAGGAATAAAAGCAGGGATAAGCAGATTAAGAAAAGAGAAGAAGAAATGAAAAGAAGAAAGTTCAGAAGGATTAGATAGTGTCGTCAGCGACACTAATAATACTTTGCGTACTTGAATGCTTTTTGTTTAGGATAGTATAACATCAGCTCTTCATCGGAGTAGGCATCTTTACGTGGCTTACGTCCTCCCCATCTTGCCTCACCCACAATCTCGTTTACTTTACCGTATATGATTCCATCTTCACACGCCCATATCAATACAGGATTTAATCTCTTGGCGCATAGCTTAGTTACTTTGGTTGCAGATACAGGAAGGGGATAAGCATCATCCATATCTCTGAACCTGCCTTTTACTTCAACGTAAGCTATAAGATTTCCTTCCTTGTTGTAAACTCTGTAGTCTATATCCAAGGGGTCAAGCTTCTTGAAGGAGCCATTGAATCTCTCAACAAATTTTGTTATGGCTTTTAGTTCTCTATACCTATCGTTTGGCTTTTCAAAACGTGGGCTCATTCTTCTTCGGGGATGTATACGTATATAGGAAACCCATCACCACCTGCACCTGCAATGTTGTAATTGAAATGTTCTATAGCGTCGGTTTCACTTACTCCGTCCTCCACCATTATCTTGTTGATGATTTTATTTGAATCCATAACAAGCACGTTGCTTGCGTACATAAGCCCCACCACACAGTCTTCAAATCCTGTGGGGTATAAGAATGTTTCATCCGGAAAGTCTTCGGTTATCTGCTTTAAAATTGTGTTTGATTCTGACATATATTTAATTTAATTTATCGTGTTCCTCTGCGTGACACCGAGCGCATAGCACTCTGCACTTTTTTATTTCTTCTACAATTCTTTTTCGAGAGTAGCCTGTGTTAATACCGTCACCTATACTAAACTCTTTGTCATCATTGTGGTGATGAAACTGAAGCGCGTGGGGGCTAAACTCTTCGTGCGTCAAGTTTGAGTATCCACACTTCTCACAGGTTAAGTTCTTCTTTAGATTACTGTACCATTCTTTCTTTCTCTTTTTATAATCTTTCTTTACCTTCCTGTAGCAAACAATACAGGTTCTTCGTAAGTGCTTTTTTCCGTTCTTTATTCCTGCACTCCAATAATCTTTTAATGGCTTGCTTTTATTACAACGAACACAAGTCTTACACTCCATCTCCCAACGACTGTCTTAAGTCTTTTAGTTTTACTAAACTTTCATCTACCTCCTTAACACATTCTGATATCTCTCTGTCTACAAGGTGTTCATATATGTTATCCATATGGTCGTGAAGCTGTCCCATAACGTGATTGATATGGGTAAGTCTTTCAGCATCAAGAGGCGAAAGTGACATCTCTTATATGTTGGTTTTATATTCCATTTGCAATGGTGTTAAGCTTACGTTTGAATTCGTCAACATTGTTTTTATGAACTCTATTTTTTATTACTCTAATCAAAGGAGCATATTCTCCAAACTCCTTAAGTTCCGAATGTAAAGATTTTATTTCTTTTTTCAAAGCATCGTTCTCAATTTTTAAAGTAACCATTCTGTTTCTTAGTATATCCTCGTGGGTTATCTTAGTATACTCAACAGGATTGTGAATGTCCTTAATCTCTTCGTTGAAATCTTGTCGACACTTATCATACTTTTCTCTGAGAAATACATCGTGCTGTAAATATATTGGCATCATCTTTAAACTATGTATAACAGTTGCGTGGTGCATACCGAGTGCTGCCGCGATATCAGTCTTGGTATATTTAAAGTCAAATAATATTTTAAAGAATACGCATCGCGCATCTATCACCTGTTGCTTACGACTTTTTTTATTTATGTCTACATTAAATATAGAGTTCACAATGCTAATCAGCAGGCTCTCTATTTTCAAATTTCTTTTCATCCTTATTAAATTTTAGTGTTTGATTTTCATTTATATAATCCAAGAAGGTATCCACATCTACCTTCTCTACTCCGAGGAACAAGCAAAGCTCATCCTGTTGATTTAAGTATTCAAGTCTAAAGAAGAACGGCTCTTCAAGAGCGTGTGATACTCCTGCTACATACTGAGTCCATCCATTCTTTACAGGTAGCTCCTCCACCTGCTCTGTAATCTGCGATGCAATATCAAAAGCATAGTCCATTGGTATCTCTCTTATCTGTTCGATGAACCAATCGTCAATGTCGTATTGAATATTACCCACCTTTGTATATCTCTGTTCTACCATAGTCCTTTAGTTCTTTTAATCTGTACTCCTGCAGTTTGGACAGTTTTCCTCCCGGTCTTTTAACCTCGCTGAATATAACATTAGAGTCGGGAGGGATAGCTATAAGGTCGGGGATTCCGTTCTTGTTTGTCTTGATAAGCTTAATGACATAGTAGCCCTGCTCCTCAAGTTCCTTTATTCTTTTTACCTGTATCTGCTGTTCCGTCACCTATCAAAGATAACAAATCTCTTTTGAAGTGACGAATCGTGTAGTCCTTCTTTTTAGAAACCGCCTTGTATATCTCCCGCTCTATACCACGTTCGGAGAATACCCAATACACATCACTCTTTAGTCTGTCCTTGGTTGTCATACGGTCTCGGCTCTGCCAATAGCTTGTCGCACTGAAGTCTATGTTGTAGTACACAAGAGCGTCAGCCTTACGCAGAGATATTCCTTCTCTGCCCGACACAATCTGTAGCGCGATAGACTTGTCAGTGTCGTTGAAGACACTCAAGTCTGTGGTCAGATAGTCTGTTCCGTACACGCCCATCAAGACTTTTAGTTCCTGCTTAAACTTGTAGAAGATTCCTATCTTCTTGCCCTTAAACTTATCTCTGATGTACTCAGCTTTGCTGTCATCCAACGTCATAGTCTTTCCGCTCTCAAACTTTACGGTCCCCGAATATATCTGATGAAGTTTAGACATAAGTTTTACGGGTGTATCTGCAAGTATCACCTCATCCTTACCCTCTACCACAAGATTCTTCTGTAGCTTCTTTGCGATGCTGTGGACAACAGGCTTCATCTTTACTAAAAGAATATGCTCTTTCGTTTCCACTTTGAAACCTGCCTCAGATTGCGTGTAATTTATCGTGTAAGGGCTCATCCTTTGTATGATGGTATCATACCCCTTCGAGTAGTCTTTAATCGTCATAGAGTTGATTCTTCTTTCGGTGACGTTCACGTAGTCATCACAGAACCTGTAGAAGTTCTTGTACTGACTGAACGGATTTGTTGGTATCCCATACACTTGGTGATACATCTGCGAGTATGACTCCGGTGTTGGTGTTCCCGACAGTAGGATAACTTTGCTCCTGTTCTTTCGTATCAATTCTTTCACAGCCTTGGCTCTGTTGCTTGGCTTTGGGAATGCACCCATTGAATGCGCCTCGTCACATACAATGACATCCCATTTCAAATCGGGAATCTTATGTATAGATTCGTAGTTGATTGTGAATAGAGCGAAGTTGGTAGGACACATCTTGGTGTAATCATCACTGATAGAACCTATTGCTTTCTTCTTTGTGAGGAACAATACGTTTTCAACATTAAGCTGTTGACAAATTCCTAAACTCGTTAGCGTCTTACCTGTCCTTACCTCCATTGCAAGATACAAGAACCCTCTCTGCTTTACTATCTCAGTTCCTTTGTGTATGATTTCTTTTTGGTAATCTCTAAGTTCTATCACGTCTTTCTTTTTGTAGTGTTCTAAACTGTTTTTAATTCTCTGCTTGACCTCATCTGAAACTTTATGAAGAGGCACGTCAACCATAACCGCTGACTTGCCTCGTCCCTTTTTTACTTGATGTGTTTTAGATACAACCCTGTCAAGAATGTTGCAGTATTTCAGCATCATCTCATTGCTGTGCAAAGGTCTTCTGTTTATGATGTCCTTCATATCTCGTGACTCTCAATATTGCTCAAGGAATAATCATATACGTTCTTGTTAGTTTCGCTTCCTATAAAATTTTTGCCTTGATTCATACAGCAGACCGCAAAGTTTCCGCTTCCCGCAAATGGCTCTACTACCACTCCACTTGGATGACAATAGCATCTAATTAAAATATCCAAAAGCCTCGGTGGTTTGCTTGGTATTTTACCCGTATGTGGTTTATTAAAATGAAGATGGTCTCTGAGCCAAACTCCATCTTTGCTTTTAACAAATTCTTTACCCTCTTCATTATAGTCTTCAAAAACTTTTGTCGACCTTTTAAAAGATTTTGTATTGGACGAATAGTCAACACCTGTTCTTTCGTTAAAGAAACTTTTCTTTGGATTCTTTACAAGATGATATATTTTTTGGTGACTAACCAAAGGCATTCTGTTAGAAACCCACGCTCCTCCATTTGTAAAAGTCCACACAATTTCTCTTCTGAAATAGTTATGTGCCTTGTTTCTCAAATTAAAATCAAAAGGCTGTTTTGTAAAACACAAAACATTACCCGAATCTTTAATGCAGGAAATAGCTAACTCTAACAATCCCCTGTCTAAAAAATCATCCCAATCTTGATAGTTTGGGTCAAGTATCACAAGGTCCACACTGCCTTTTGGTATTTCGGTCAGTAGTTTAAATCCGTCTTTATTATATATTTTATTCATCATTTTTGTTTTGGTTTAGTTCTTTTACAATGGAATCAACACCTCTATAACTATTTATCTTTCTGCTTTTGATAAGCATAACAGTTTCATCTATTGCTGCTTTGTCTCCAATGACATAGCCGAGCTTTAGTAGAAGCTGTATTGCTTCTTGCTCTTTTATTTTTAGTTCTCTGTAGTGTGCGAAAATTTGATTATCCATTTTATTTTGTTTTTAATTGTTTACATTTCTTTGATTGTTTAACTCTTCCGGTCTCTTCATTCTCATCCATCTTCCCGAAGCATCTCTGCCCTCTTGTGGTGCACCTCCTGTAGCGTACACAGCATATGCAACCAACCACTTATTAAATCTTATACGGCTGATGGTCATACGACTCTTAGGTCCGTAGTCGGGATACTCCTGTATGAAATCGTAGTAGCACTCCTGCATTATAACTCTCTCATCAACGACCAAGTTCTCATTTGGCTGCGCTCCGTTTATCAGTCCACACCATTCTATAAAGTCGTGGCTCGTCTCTGCTGAAAGCTGTCGCACCTTTAGGTTTACAAACTGACTCTCAAGTAATCCTGTTGACAAGTAAGACTGAAGACATCCAACCATATAGTTGTCAAACTCACACCATTCTGCATCGTTCCAATCACCGAACATCAGTTTACCAAACTCATCTAACGGTGTGAAGTTCTTAGTGTAGTATTGGTGTAGTTCGAGCTCCCACTTTCTACGTGCAAAGCTATTCCCTGCTCCTTTGATTGCGTAGTTCGTAGTGATTGCAATCTTGGGAGACTTACTGAATGGTATCTTGATAGCATCCTTGTTCTTCTTCTCTAATGTCAGCCCCTCTGTAACAACGCTGAACAATCTCTCAAAGTCGAATTGTTTTTTAACATCATCGAAGACAAGTATCTGCGTGTCTGCACTCACAAGTTGATATGCAAATGAACGCTCGAATGCAAATGACTTTCCGTCAATGGTTACTACCTTCTTCATCTTAGATAGCGCATTCATAAACAACCCCTTACCTGTACCACCCTCCGGGTTATCGGATATCACCTCATCATTGAGGATGATTGCAGGACAGTAAGACAGGTTCTTATATCCGTGCATCATAAATCCTATCGTGGATTCCATTGATGCTATCCTGCTCTCGTTGTTCTTACATATGTTACCGATAAACTTTCTGTAGCTGAAGTCTTCAGTTGTTCCACACACAGAGAAGTTCCTGTCTATCACGTGGTCTTTCCAAACGTACCCACCTAAGTCCAAGTAGTCAAGAGTTGTAATCTCGTTCTTAGTAATCTTGACAGCGCAGTTCCTGTAGTACAGGTACGAAGAATTCTTTGTGTCCTCAATGAAGTAGATATCAATCGTTGACAACAGGGTAAGAAACTCCTCTCTAAAGAACCTTGTTTGGTCTGCGAAGTAGTTGTATATAGCGATGTCGTCAAGCTCTATCAGATAGTTTAATATGAAGTCCTTGATACTCTTCTCGTCTGTGTGGTCGATGAGGTTATTAGTAACCTTTACGAACACATAGTTCTTTCCTCCCTCCGGGCAATACTTATAGAACCCGTTGTCTTCTAAGAATTGCTTGAATAGTATGTGAGTAATCTTGATAACACCCTTGTCACTCTTGGACCAAAACTGTTGTTCTTTATTCTCCTCATCTACCCTCTGTAATACTGAGTCTATGGTCTCGGAATCTAAGTCCGACTCTGCTAACTGATTCCGGATTTCTTTTTTTGATGTACCTCTCCTTAACTTTACTTTGATTGAAGTTAGTCTGTCCTCATCCTCGTAGTATTTAGTTCCGAAGTTCTGAGTATTGGAGTATGCTGATTCAATGGTTCTTATTATCTCACGCTCAGTGAAGTCTGAGGATATGTATTTGTTTAGTACATACTTAGCAAGGCTCCTGTTGATACCGAAGTCATTGAACGCAGCGGCGAGCACATAGCAGTTGTGGTTTCTCTGCCCCTCTGACATCGGGTATTTCTTTTCCCACCATCTCTGCAGTATGTCTACAATTTTATTCTCGTCCGTGATTGGTATCGTTGGAGCATCTCTATATGTGTTCTTCTCTTGATACTCTCTCTCGTCAATCTTATCCCATACCGATGAGTTCTCATTCAAATATATGAGGGCATCGTAAGACTCGTAGCACACACGAGATAAATTCTTACACGTGATATCGAAGTGAGGATTGTCGAAGTGATTCTTTAGTGAGTTGAAATAGTTCACGTGGTTGTCTGTGTCCTGTGGTATCTTTACAAGAACCTTTAGTCCTCTTCCGGACGGAGATATAAACACCGAGTAAACAAATTTATCTCTCGTCATCTGCTCCTTGTCTTGTAGCATATCCTTTTTCTTTTCGTATCCGTCGAAGTCCAAGCATATCAGTCCGCTGTGTTCCTGTATTGAAGAGTCGCTTCTCTTTGTGAAGATACCGCTGAAACAAATGGCGGGCAATAGCTTCTTTAATTCGTTTCGCTCTGCCTTCCTTGTCTCTTGTCTTATCTTTTTTACGAGCTCCTTGTTCGCTCCATTCTTTATTCGCTCAAGGATAGCGGAGATAGGTCGGTGAAACGGAGTGTCCGTTTCTTTAATGTTTTTGAAGATAGTTATTCTGTAATCTGTCATCTTTGTTAGTGTTAGTGTTGAGTTGATGTTGACTTTGTGTTAAGTTTCTCTCTGATTATCAGTGAGTTGTATACTTTGTTAACTTTTTTCTCTTGTATTAAAGAATAATAATAATAAAAGAAAAGAAATAATAAAAGATATACAGAAAAAAACTTGACATCTTAACGTGGAAAAAAAGAGTGTCGCTAACGACACTCCTCTTTTAAACTTAAAATCGACCAATTTAAAACGGTAGGTCATCCGCAGGTAAGTCCTTTACAGCAGGTTCCTTCTTGGTATTCACCACTGACTTGTCCGGTTCCCAAGTATCCAAGTCACAATAGAAGTTTCCTCCCTTTGACTTCTTGATATTGATACTCACCCAACCATCTTTGTTGCTGTGTTCTTTCAGCCAAGCTACAGCATCCTCTGTCTTCACGCTCAGTCTTCCTAAGACGAAGTGATTAGATTCTGTTGGAGCCAATGGTATCAAGGCTGTGTTTTGTTCTTGTCTCTTAAAGACAAATCCGTCTGCAAAAATTTTTTCTTCTGCCATATTATAGTATTTGATTCCGATGATTAAAAAATAAACACACACACAACACATCGGATACACCGCGTGTGAGCTTTAAAATTATATCTCGTCCTTGACGTAGTAGTTCTTTATGTCAACGCTTGATTCTTTAGAAAAGAATTTGTGGTACACCTCTATTGCTTGGTGCATCTTGGCTTCTCCTCTCTGATAGAAGTCCTCATTACCTGTGAACATCCCCATTCTACCTGTCTGCTTCTCAATGACTAAGAACATCATCGGTTTTCCAAACAGTTTTCTATAGATGAATGCTTGACTATCGTAGTTGTACTTTCTTGCATTCCACTTGAAGTCATCAATGTTTGATGTAGTCTTAAGGTCTATGACATAATCTTTTCCAACAATGTCTGCCTTACCCTTCCACTGAGTAACTGAATGGTGGTCATCAATAACCGAGGAGTACGTCATAATATTAGGGACCTCAAAGTTGTTTCCCTTTGCGTGTATGAGCTCGAAGAAGTCAAGGTTGCCTGTCATTCTTGATACGAGATTCTCAATGTTATCAGCTTCTTTCTTCAGTAGTAGCACCTCAAGGTTCATATCAAGACAGGCTTCTTTGTAACCCTTTGTGTTCCTGCTTGCGAAGTCTACGATGTGAGTCTCCTTAGCCTTCTCCGGTTCAAGAATCAGTTGATGAAAGTATCTACCCTCTGCAAAGTTCTTGTTGTCGGGACGTGAAACCCCGAAGTCTTCGGGGTTCTTTAGCAGTGTCCCTATGTCTGAGTTGGATAGGTACTGCTTCCCTACCCCTCCGTAATACTCTTGGTCATCACGGAGTTTTTCTATTACGTTGCTCATTATCCTGTAATCTTTTTGATTTCCTTGAGCTGAGCCGTAGTCATCGTGTACTTAGCCTCAATGTTTGCTACGAGTTGGTCGTAACCCATCTGCTTGTTAGCTGTCACGTACATAACGAAGTCCTCCCATTTCCCCTTTGGTATAGCGGGCATCTTCGCTGCTGCTGACGGATTTTTGGTCTCTGTCTTAGCAGGTGCTTTCTTTACAGGAGCCTTCTTAGGTTGTTCCTTCTCTACCGATGGGAGGTCCTCTCCTGCATATACATACAGCCCAAGTCCGTGACGAGCAAGTGCCTTAGTCAAGCTACGTTGTATAGCTTTGTTAACATCAGTAGACTTTATCTTCACAAGCTCTATTGAGTTGTTTCTGAAGTCCATTACAGGTAGGTACTCGATATGCTCGATGCCCTCGATTGAGACTCCTGTCTTTACCCACGCTGAGTTGTGGTCTCTGTGATAGAACACACCATCTGCATCCTCATAGATTGTGTATGTAGCTTCCGGATAGTGTTCTTTTGCTGTTGCCCAAGCCCAAGCCCAAGA
>Ga0181407_1000211_pt1 | contig 19690 bp, 14 predicted proteins | sample 30SPOviralmetaG_FD_130136 | JGI IMG/M metagenome (GOLD analysis project Ga0181407, IMG submission 130136) | Marine viral communities from the oligotrophic San Pedro Time Series (SPOT) site, San Pedro Channel, CA, USA - 30 SPOT_SRF_2012-01-26 | ecosystem: Environmental > Aquatic > Marine > Strait...
AAAACTTACTTTTAATATGAAATCTAAATTAAATTTTGATGAATTAGCAGAAGCAGGAAGTCCATATAATTTTGGTAAAATGATAAAAAGTGAAGCACCCAGTTTAAGTAGAGAAGTATCGGGGGCGAGTGCTATAAGTACAGCGAGTTCAATAAGAGATTTTAAATCAAGTTTTTTTGATAATGTAGAAAAATTGGGAGCGAAAAGATATGATTTTTATAAAGAAAATATAAATTATTTTACTCAAATATTATTAAGAAATACTCCTCAAGGTTTGGCGATATATAAAGATTGGTATGAAGAATTCGTTGAAAGTAGTTATTTCGAATTATATTATGTATTATGGAATCCGCTAAAATCATATTTAGACAAATATATGTTTGATAGCGCCATTGAAGATTTATTAGATGTTGAAATTCAAGAAGGTTTAGATGGAGACGAAGATGTAATCGCACTATATATGCAAACAATTATACCTAATAAACAAATTGAAGATATTGAAAAAGGAAATATATTATTATTAACAACTTTTTTCTGTCTTACATTATCACTTGAAAATGATATTGATTTTCTTGAAGATTTACCCTTAATGTATCCTAAAGATTTATATGAAACATCAACTAAAGTTAAAGAATTTAAACAAGTTATGAAAAGTATATATTTAAAAGATGCTGAAATTAAGGATGAAGAAATTGATAGCGACCTTGAAGAAGATGATGATGATAAGGTAATATTAGATGATGATGATGATGATGATGATGATGATGCAGGATTTGTTGATAAATTAAAACCTAAAACTAAAAAAGTTCTATTTAAGTATTTTGATTTTGTTAAAAGTAATTATGAAGTTGTTCTTGAGGAAAATCCTGAATTTGAAATTGATGATGATGAATTTTATAAAAAATTAATTGAATTATATTCGGTTGTAAATGTAAAATTTAAAATTTATAATGAAAGTAATAAACTACTATTATTGGATATGACTGAATATATATTAAATTATCCCGAAAAAACAAATGAAGAAATATTAGATGATTTTGATGATTATGACGAAGATGAGGATAAAGCATTTGTTGATACATTAAAACCTGAAACTAAAAAAATTCTATTTAACTATTTTGATTTTGTTAAAAGTAATTATGAAGGTATTCTTGAGGAAAATCCTGAATTTGAAATTGATGATGATGAATTTTATAAAAAATTAATTGAAATATATTCGGTTGTAAATGTAAAATTTAAAATTTATAATGAAAAAAATGATGAAATTATGGTTGATATAACTTCAACTTTATTAAATAATCTTGATAAAACAAATGAAGAAATATTAGATGACCCTTTTTAATTAATTTATTTTGTTTTGTTATATTAGAATAAAAAGATGCCCCCTAAAGGTAGACCTCGTGCTGAAATGGCGGATGAAAAAACCCAAAAGAAAAGAGATTACCAAAGAAATTATCAAGCAGGTCGTAAAACTAAAATAGCAGAACTAACAGAAGATATCAAAAAATGTCAGGATGATTTAAAGAAGATGAAAGACGACCGAAAACAATTACGAGACCAAGCACGAGAAGATTTGAGAGCATCAAGAGCAAAAAATAAAGTTGCGAAGGGTAATAAAGCACCAGCGCCTTCTGTTATACCTTTATAATTATTTTGTTGAGTTATATTAGAAATGCATAAAAGAAAAAAAACAAGAAATATGGGTTATAAAAAAACTGGGTATACAAATAAAAAAAAATAAATCTCACCAATTATTAGAATGCAATGGTATTTGTACAACTTAAAAAGGCAACAACTCAAGGGAAAAAATATACTGCAGTATTCTACAGTGATTCGAGGGAAAAAATAAAGACAACTCATTTCGGTGCGACTGGTTATGATGATTTTACAAAACATAAAGACGAAGACCGCAAACAAGCGTACCTATCTAGACATTCCGGAGAAAATTGGAATGATTATAAATCTGCTGGAAGTTTAGCAAAACATATACTATGGTCAAAATCAAGTGTATCAGCATCTTATAATGATTATTTAAAAAAGTTTGGATTAAAAAAATATTAGATTATATTAGAGGTAATGTTCGGTGATACACACTGTAAAATAATTGAAATGATTACAAAAGAGGAAGATATTAAAGAAAAAGTTATAAACCATATTGATTTCGAACAATGGGCAAATCAAATTGAAAGAAGACGAATGATACGAGATACGGTTTACAATAAAAGATGGAAGCGAAAAAATAACTCTTATAATAGTTTGAAATACGAGGAAGTAGGCCGTTAATTATTTTTATAAAGTATATAAAAAAATGATATAAGATTTATATAATATTTATATTAGAATATGTTAGAAAATAATATTAAGGAAGTTAAACCTAAATTAACTGAAGAAGAAAAAAAGAAAAGAAAAGCAGAAAAACATAAGGAGTATATGGCGAGGAGAAGGAGGGAAGACCCAGAATTTGCCCAGCGCCAACGAGAATACTGCAATGCGAGAAAAAAAGTATTAAGGCAAAATAAAGAATTCGCGGAAGAAGAAAAGGTCTATCAAAAAGAATATCACAAAAAACTGAGAGATGCTTATCTATTTGTTAAGGAAATGGAAAATAAATAATTATTTTTTAAAAGGATATAAAGCATATAAAAAAATGATTATATCTTATAATATAATATTAGCTTTAATTAAGCATGTATGAAAAATGGATAGGGGATAAAATTTTTTATGAAAAAATTAATCTTGTTAAGTTAAAGTATATTTTAAAAAATCCTGATAAATATAAAGAATTAATTGAAAACCAAAAAAGACACAAAGATAATGAAAAACAAGTACCAATATGGACTTTAATGAATAACATTTTGAAAAAAACTATTAAAATTCCTAATAGTGAATATGGATATATACCAGTACATTATGTTAAAGGTTCTAATTCTAATAATATTGGAAGATGGTATGCTGAAAAATCAATTGGTTTAGCACCTTTATCTGGTATTGTTAGACATACTATTTGTGATGACTTATGGTATGATATTGACCAAGTTAATAGTCATATTAATATTATGAAACATTTTGTTGATAAATTTAATCTTAAATCTCCATCACTTGAAAAAATTATAAATGAACGAGAAGAATCTTATAAAATTATTATGAATGAAGAAAATTGTACTAGAGATAATGCTAAAACTAATGTTATATCTGCTCTTAATGGTAAAACTTTTAAAACTCCTTTTATAAAACAATTAAATTTAGAATTAATGCCTTGTATAAATAAAATGATTGAAATGGATGAATATATTGATATTTATAAACATGTTAAAAGAACTGCTAAATATAATTATCTTGGTAAAACTATTAGCAAAATATTACAAGTTGTTGAAAATAATATGTTAGAATCATATATTCAATATTGTCTTGATAACAATATTATTACTACTTATAAATGTTGGTATATAGTATCTCTTATCTTTGATGGTTTTCAATTAGAAAAAAAAACAAATATTGATGAAAATACACTTGATGAAATTAGAAAATATGCTTATGATAAAACTGGTATTGATATTCCATTGATTTTTAAACAAATGAATAATAAACTTGATATACCTGATAATTATAATGATGATGATTTGGATAATAATTTTATTGATGATGATGATGATTTTGATGAATCTATATTATCTTATTACGATGTTAAAACTGAATTTGAAAAAAAATTTGCTAAAATATTATATCCACCTTGTGTTATTAATACTGAAACTGGTTATATGCAAAATATTAAAAATACTAAAGATAGTCATTCACATATGAGTTGTTTTATAATTGATACTAAAACGAAAAAGAAAACTACTACGCAATTTATTTACAAATGGTTGGCAGATAAAGATGTTAGAAAATTTGATGATATTGTATGGAAACCACCACCTTGTATATGTGATAATGAAATATCATTAAATACTTGGAGAGGATTTAAAATTGCTGATTGCGAAGATGAAGATTTATCTCCTATTAAAACAAGAAATTATTTTGAGGAATTTAGACGATTTATTCATAATCTTTTCCCTGTTGAAAAAGAAGCAAATTATATTATTAGCAGATATGCTTTTAGAATACAAAATCCAAGTTTAAAAAGTAAAATCTGTTTTGTTTTATATGGACCAGAAGGTGTAGGTAAATCTACTTTAATTGAAACTATTTATGCTATTTTTGGCGAATCTAGTATTCAAATTCAATCTGCCAAACAATTATATAAAGATCATTCTACTGTTGAAAAAGAAAAATTATTAGTTTGTGTAAATGAGGTTGGGGGGGTTACTAATTTTGAAAATAGTGAAATATTAAAAACAAGAGTAACCGAAGATAAACTACATATTAACCCAAAAGGTATACAAGCGTATGATATTGATAACTTTGCTGATTACGATATGACTACTAATAATGTTAATGTTATTAAAAATACTGATGATAGTAGAAGAAGATGGTTTCAAGCAGAATGTAGTTATTATTATTTAGATGATAGTGAATTCTTTACAGATTATTATAAGTATATTGTTTATAATCCTTATGCTTTAAGAAAGATATATGAAGGTTTATTGGAATGGAAATGTAATGATTATGTTGAAAATTGTAATTTTCAAAAATATAAACCAATTACCGAATTATCTAAAGAAGTTAGAGAAGCAAATAGAAGTAAAATAATTTACTTTATAAATGACTTTTTAAAAGATAAAGAAGAAGTAAAAATTGACAACAAAGAACTATTTATAACTTATGCTGAATGGTGTAATGAAAATAATATTAAACTAGATTACAACGCTATACAATTTGGTATTAAAACATCTAAGATGTGTAAAGAAATAGAATCAAAAATTAAAGGTAAAAAAGCGATATGGAAAGATACTCACAATAATACTTATTTTGATAAAGTACTTTTTGATGAATATATGACTATTCTTATTCAATAATTTATGAACCTCATCACCTCATCACTACCTCATCACTAACCTCATCATTGTATTATTATTATATTCTTATTATTTTATTACCATTATGATATATATAATACTATATAATATAATATAATATATAAATGGATGAGGTGGATGAGGTTATATATAATAATATAGGAAAAAATATAAAAAATAAAAAAAATATAAATTTTGAAATAGAATTAAAAATTTTATAATATGCCCTATAATAATGACCTGAGGAGATACCTCATCCTTATCACCTCATCATTACCAAAAAAAGTTAAATATTTAGTAGTTCATAAATTCATTAATGCTGACCTTATATCTATAAAGTATATAAGAGTAATAGTATATTAAATATATAATGGATAGTGTTCATATCATTGATTTTGAAACAAAATTCAAAGGAGGAGATAGTATGTTTTTAAGCAAACCATATAATGGAATTAAAAAATTAACACTTAAATTAGATAAAAAAAATAATGATAAAGTCATCAATATTCTTAAAGATTCATATGACAATGATATTGTAATAGATAATAAAAAAGATTATTGTCTAGTAATTCATAATTTACCAATGAGAACTTATTTCAATATAATAGAAAATAAAAATAATGGATTTTATACTGATTTTGATATAGTGCATTATTCATCTAAAAAATTAGAAAAATATATTGATAAAACAATTGATAGAAATACTTGGTTAAAATTAGATTTAATTAAAAATCATTCATAATTACCGATATAATAATCATAACTAGGATTATGTTTTCTACCAAACTCAATTATATAATACCTACCCCGCCACTTCTTAATATTTACAGTAGTAAGTTTATTAACAAATAGATTATTTTCATTTAATTTCACCATACGATTTGGTGTAAGAGTACCAAGACAATAGTCATTACAAAGGATATACATTTTTTTTATACTAGTTATTTTAGCAAAAAATAACATAATATCAAAGAAAGCATTTTTAGTTCCAAGTTTAAATGGCGGGTTAGTTATTATAGTAGTTGGTTTAATACCTTCATAATCAAAATCTCGAAAATCTAATCCTTCCTCAATTTCAGTATAATGCTTTTCTAATTCATTAGGAAAATTATCATAAAAATTTTTTTCCCCCGCAAAAGGTTCTAACAATATATCATCATCACTAAAGGCAATATTACTTATAATATCTTTACATAAACTAACTGGACTTTGATGAAAGTAATATTTTTCATCTTTCATCTTAGAATAATATAATCTTTTTCTACTAAACATATTATAAGAATATAAAAAAAAGTACATATACGAATAAATTTAAAAATTTTAAAAAGTTTTTTAAAAAATAAAAAATGATTAAGAAATGTACTATTTTATTTTATTTAAATATAATTAGAATGGCGGGTTTTCATACTAAAACCTTTACTAAACATGATGACTATATGACCCCTAAATATGCTTGGGAAAATATTGAACATCTTATACCACGAGATAAACTAATATGGGAAGCATTTTATGGAGATGGAACAAGTGGTAGTCATCTAAAAGATTTAGGTTTTAATATAATTCACGAAGAAGTAGATTTCTTTGAAAATAATCTAGGGGATATTTTAGTATCTAATCCACCTTTTAGTAAAAGTAAAGAAGTATTTCAAAGATTAGCAGAATTAGATAAACCATTTATAATGATAATGCCTGCATCAAAAATTTGCACTAGTTATGTAAGAGAAAATTTTAAAAATAAAAAATTACAGATTATAATACCTAGAAAAAGAATTCATTTTATAAAATTAGTAAATGGTGAACCAATTGAAAGTAAAAATTGTTGTAATTTTGACTGCTTCTATTATTGTTATAAAATGGGTTATGAAAATGATATTACTTGGTTAGATTAGCCTATTCTTTTAATTTGCATATTACCCCCTCTTGTTATAAATACATCCCCTGTTTTACCTTCCCTGTATCCCCATAACGATACTACATCCGTTGTTTCTAAGTATAACATTGTATTACCACTTTGAGCGTTTTCACAATTATCGTTGGCTGCCTTAAATCTCATATAACTACCTCCTACACCTTGTAATCTACCATCGGGATCAGCATTATTAACTCTTATGAATGTTATTATATTTTTTCGGTCGCTTCCATTATTTCTGCTTCTCATCAACAAACAATAATCAATATGATAATAACCATTTACAGGAACACTGATACCACTATTAGTAACAGAGAAACTACCCACATTTATAGGAATATTAGTAGTATTAAAATATGGTGCTATTGCTCCGGGTTCTTTTAGTTGTGTCATTATTGCTGAATAATCTTGTAAGAAATATACTTTTAAAAATGTAGGTGCAAATAAATAAGATGGTAATGATGCTGATGTGGTTTGAGTTGTATTATCAGGGAATGTAAATCCTGTTGTGCTTTTAATAGTTCCACTCGCTAATATATCACCACCAACATCAAGGGGAACTGTTGGACTTTCATTTAATATACCAACATACCGATTACTTCTAACAATAGTTAATGCAGGTGGTGTTTCAAGTGTATTATCATTATTTTCATCACCTGAAATCTTCAATTTGTTATTTAAACTATCATAATAAATTGCCATACCATACTTATATATTGATATTCCCGAATCTGCAAATATAATTCTACTACTTAAGGTTTGACCGTTTGCACCATCTAAATACAGAGATGGTATTGTATTATTCCCATTTCCAATCCGTATATCTTTATATGATAAAACACCTGAAATATCGCATTTTAATATACTTGTTGTTCCAATTTCGGTCATAACAAGACTACCTGTTGTTGGTGGTGCTCTTATAAATGTTCCAGCACCACTAATAAAATACAAACGATTATAGCCATCCATTGAATTATACCATAAAGTATTTGCAAATAAATTAATTGCATTTGTTCCAGATAATCCTGTATTCGCTTGTGTTAAAGGAAAACAAGCGGTTCTCGCATCAGTATCGGTATATGTTGCTCTCAAATCTCCTGTTGAGAATCCTAAACCATCATTGGAAGCAAATGTAACTATTCCAGTAGAGCTATTATATGAACCGCCAGTAAATCCTGCACCATCAGTTCCATCAGTTCCATCAGTTCCATCAGTTCCGTCTGTTCCGTTTGTTCCGTTTGTTCCGTTTGTTCCATCAGCACCTCTTAAATCAGTTGTTGAAAATCCTAAACCATCATTGGAAGCAAATGTAACAATTCCAGTAGAAGAGTTATATGTTCCACCAGTGTATCCTAAACCATCAGTTCCATCAGTTCCATCAGTTCCATCAGTTCCATCAGTTCCATTTGTGCCGTTTGTGCCGTTTGTGCCATCCACTCCATCAGCACCTCTTAAATCACCAGTAGAAAATCCTAATCCATCGTTAGAAGCAAAACTAACTATTCCAGTAGAACTATTATAACTTCCTCCTGTGTATCCTAAACCATCAGTTCCATCAGTTCCATCAGTTCCATTTGTTCCGTTTGTTCCATTTGTTCCATTCGTGCCGTTTAATGGTCCAGCACTAATTATATCACCATTAGGTAATTTAAGATTCTTTGCGAACTCTACATATGATGGGTGAGTAGTAGATATATCAGCATTTATTGCTGTCAAATCTGCTGTATTAGTAGCAATATCACTTGTATTTGTAGTAATCTGTGTTTGTAGCGCACCTACTTGAACTGCTAAATTAGTATTAAATGCTTGATTTAAACTATTTCCTAATGCTATAACCTCTGCTTGAATATTAGCAAAACTTGTTAATGTAGTATTATCAGCAAATTTAATAGTTCCAACTTTCAATTCAACCCCTACATAAACTTGATTATGTTTTAATATTAACAATTCAGTAGCATCATGAACGAACTTGGTAGTAGCAGTAGTAATATCTTCGCTTTCAGGTTCTCTTTTAAATACCCAATCTTTCGTAGCATCTTCCAAAGTAATACTTGCTCTATCTTTAAACGCAGATACACCAGAACCATCTGTTTTTTCTTCATTAGTATAAATAGTAAATAAACCACCTACATCACTATTTATTTCTTCTAATAACAAATTACCATTAATTTCAACTTCGGTATTAAAAACTTGATATTTAGTTTTTTGAGATACTTTTTCAATAGGAACAGCACTCGATAATGATCTACGAGAACTAATTTGTGTTGTAGCAGTTTTTGCTTTAAAACTACCCAATGGAATTGATGTTTCAACAACACCAGTATCAACCGCCATGCCTATGTTCTCCTCCCAATAGAAAATATTGGTATGCGGTTTATATTTCAAAATATATTCATCGGTGCTTAAAAAAGCTTCGTTGGTATAATCAATTATACTTTGTAAATTAATTGGTATTGTTGAAACATTCATTTGAGATAAAAGGTAATTAAAACCAAATGCCACATTAACATAAGCACCGGAACCATAAGTTTTTAAAAATTTATGCGAAGCAATATTATTAGCATTCATCCCAATTGTTAAACTTGGGGAATGCACAGAAAATCCATGATATGGATAATTTTGAATATCTGCTAAAACCGAGGCTGATGCAGTAATTTCAATCGTATCATCATAGTAAAACTCAAATTGAGTTACTACCTGATTTGTATATGTATTTATCCTATCAGTTCCTGTAAAATATCCTATAAAATTAGTTCTATCCCATGATGTTAATTCAAAATAATAAACTTGCTCTACCAATGTTGGTATTCCAGTAATCGGCAATCTATTTGGTGATACTAAATTATCAATTTGATTAATTAATATACCATTATTCATATCAAAAGGAGCATTTGTAGGACAATTAACATACACATCACCGTTTAATAATAAATCACCACTTTCCATTAAACATGCTATCTGCGTATAGTTAATTCCCCAACTCCATTTAAAATATGTATCCTCATCTGCTGGCATACCATTTGTGGTATTAAACTTATCACCACTAGGCAAGAATAAAGGTCTAATACTCCCTGTTTTATCTGTGAAGATATGATTGTATTTTTTACGACTTGCTGATGATATATAACTCCAATTTCTTACTGGTTCGGTTGTATGTTGACTTGATAAACTACTGTTCATATAAAACTCTTGACCTACTTCAAATTTATCAGCAAATATTGATGGGGCATTTATAAATACTCTTATCTGCTTATTAGGATCATTATTTTTTCGCATATATAAACTATCTAACCTATATTTGTAATTATCTACTAAAAACTCATCACCATCATTAAATGTTTGTATTAATGTATAAACGAAATCTTTCATTCGATACATTCCCCATACACCACTTGCACCTGAATATTTTATAATATCACCACCTAATACATTCATTAAAAAACTAATCCCTTGAGAACCTGTTGTAGGTTGCCCTACAATATCAGTTTCAAATTGAAAAAAATATCCGTAATTTTGCAATCGTGTTTCAATATAACTTAATAGAAATGTATATTCAAATTCCGGATATGGATCATCATATATAGTAAGAGGTGTTATTCCCAAATAAGTATAATCAATTAATTTATTTGATTGCGATGTTGATGTGGTACTTCTTGATAATATTTTAATATCAAAATCACTTCCATTTGGTATTTCTTTAAAGGTTAAAATCTTCCTATCATCTAATCCCACCGCTGTTGTTGATACTGCTGTCAAATCTAATGGGTTTTCTAAATTATAATTCTCATTCACACCATCACTATAAACAAAACCTTTTGTTCCTGTTCCTGTTGTTGGTAATTTTGTTTCAACTGATGCAACTCTTCTACTTGTATCTAATGACCTTACTTTTGTTTGAATACTCCTACTCTTAGTTTCTTGAACTCCACTCAATTCTTTTATAATAAATCCTCCGCTTGTAAAAGTAATAATCCTTATCATCTCGGTTACATCTACGAGAACCTTATTATTAAAAGTTAAATCATTGCTCGATAAATTACCACCAGTTGCAGTCTTGAATAATAATTTAGGATATACTTTTAATTCATATAACAATGAACGATTATTATAATTATTTAAATCAATTGAGATTTTACAATCTCTTATACCAATACTTCCGTAATTATATGTTTGATTAATTGATACACCATGATACTTACCATTAATATAAAAATGCCAATATGGTTGGTCGAACCATAACAAAATACAATTTTCATTTCCAAAATATATCTCGTTCTCGCTATTGTTAAAGGTATACTCAGTTTCATCTGCTATATTAGCAGGATTAACGAATACTAATTTATAAACAGCAGTATTACTTACATACTCTAATTTAATATAAAATACTGGATAATTATTTACATCAACAAACTCGACTAACTTGTGGTCATCAGTTCCATCAATATTGCTACCAAAAGGTTTATGAAAGAATGATATACAACCCCTATCAGCACTGCTAATCGCCATAACATTTTTAGTTCTAATTTCAGTATTACCACCTTCAACACCATTAAAGTTTTTCATATTTAATGGACCGCTTCCATAGACTACTTGACCCCCTTGTGTAAGCATTTCAAAATCATAATCGCTTGCTAGAATACCACTTAACCAATCTCTCGCATTATTTATAATTTCACCTTGAAAGTGATACATAACTACTGGATATTGTGATCCAAATGCTATTCCAAGTAATGGGTCATATTGTATTTCTTGATTTAATTCACGATATAAATATTGATGATTTCCATTTATTTTATAATTATATCTTACATCAGTATCATCTAACTCTCGTAAATTATAAGGACTATATGCTGATGCATCTTTCACTTGAATTAATACATCATTATAAGTAGCATCGGTAAAAGCATTAGTTAATACTAATTCATTTTGTATTACGAGATTTACAAGATTATTAATATACACATCGTCAATTTGTAAATATTTATCAGCGGGGTCTGTTTGGTTATATACAAATCCATAGGTGCTTGGTGTAACTTTAACTAAATTACCAACAGCGTTTTCAACATCGCTAGATGATACTGTTGAAGAACTAATACTAAATTCTTTATTAGTAAAATTATAATTTAAAAAACCATCTTGTGTAGGATTTCTTACAAAAAGTTTATCAATTGGAACAAACGCATTACCAATTTGAATATTTCCGCTACTTTGATCGGCACTTCTAATAGATAATAATTGTTCTGCTGGTGTTAAGTCGTTATAAATAGCACCACCATTTACAAGCAATCTCCGCGCATCAAATACATCAGCATATAATTCTTTTGTTTTTAAATATCTTGGAACACTAACAGTTTCATAATAATAATTATAGGTTATTAGTTCATCTAATTTATTTCGTTGTGATAAAGTCATAAAGTCTTCACTACCACCATTTGGAATAAACTTCCAATTAAAATGAGAATAATTTAATTCACCTGTGCTTGGTTCATTTCCAATAATAAGAATATTATTATCAAGAGTTAATGATGTATGTGTATTATTAGCAAATACAAAAGTTGCTGGATGCGATGCTTGATTTGGGTCTTCATTTGCGAATGCAGTCCCTGCTATTGTAATTTCACTTGGTAGTGCTAATGCTTTTCCTACATCATCTACATAATAATTTATAAGTTTATTTTGTAAATCTAAATTAAATACTACTTTATGCGGTGTAATTTGTTGAAGTGGTGTTGGAAAAAATTCATTTATATCATCTTGGAATGTATGCAATTTCCAATTGGGAATATTTGTAGGAGTAGTATCATATTCATAAACACCGAATGTATATACTTTTATTCTATGTTGAGAATTATAATAATTATATGACTGAATACCACTTGGTAGTGGTGTAAAACTACCGCCTTTATGAACTAACTCCAATTCTACCCAGTTATATTTTGTTGAACTTGCTACTGGAGAATTATTATCTATCCATATATCCATTTCATACCATATCTGTCCTGCTACTTTTGTAATTTGATTAAACTCTACAAGAATACTTCCAAAACTATTAAAAGGGTCGTCATATTGCTTTCGTGTAATTTTCATTTTAAATTCTAAACCTGTATCAATAGCATTTTGAGAGGCAAAAGAAGCACTACTCCAACCAATTCCTGTTGTAAAATTTTCCATATCATATCTTATTTTTATTTTTGAAAAGTTATTACGATTTGCTGGTAAAGGTAGATTTTCTTTATAATAAAATATTGGACTTTTCCAAGTTTGAGGTTGATAAGTCATATCTCTTAAAATATCAAAATTCCAATAATGAAATGATGATGATTGACCACCAGAACTTCTTACAATATCATACCATATTTGATCGTTAGGAACGGTAGTAGGTGATATTTGAACTGATTTAATACCTATATAATGTTCCCTACCAGAAATAGTATTTATTGCCTCTTTTAATCCAGTAGTCGTGCTTTGGTTAAAACTACCATTTGTAGCAAATGTTGCTAACATATAGGTATTAAATAAAGTTGTTGTTAGGGATTGATAATAATAAGCATTATAATAAATATAATTTGTTAAATTTAATTTGTTGTTAATTATACTTAATTTTAATTTATTATTATCAATATCATATAAGTTTGGTGATATTTCCGCTCCTGTTTGTAATATAGTATATTCTACATTTAAATTATCAATATTTTTAGGAGTTAAGAATATAACATATTCTACCTTCCTTGCTAAATTATAATCTATAAGAGGATTACAATTATCAAAATATAATACACCTTTTTTAATATGAAAGTTTGTTAATAAAATCACACCTACATCTTTAACTAATAAATATTCGGTTGGTTTATCTATAACTCTTTCTAAACTTGGAAATAATCCAATAAAATCATTACCATAAAAAGATGATGAAAAAGCACCAGTTCTAATTGTTTTTAAAGCAACACAAAATAAATTATAATGAAAACCATTCCATACTGTATCATACCCAAGTGATAATTTATAATCAGTATTATTATCAAAAGTAAAACCTTCTTCCATAACAACTTTATAAATATTATCTATTCTCGCATAAATCCCAGTTGCTAAATCTACTACATTACCATTTTGATCATAATCCGGAATTGTCCCTAATAGATTTACAATATCATCAATACTTTTATAAATACCTGTTTTAGGTATAGACCCATTATCACCTATTTCTCCTCTCAATGTTTCAACTTGTAAATTTAATCCAGTAGCATTAACAAGTGGTATGATAGTAGACGCAACACCAAGATTTGTTTGTAAAGTTCCAATATTCCCTGTATTAGTTTCCACAGCAAGATTTAGTCCAGTTGCTAATACCGGAGGATTTTGTGTAGCATCACTTGGTATTCCAAGATTACCAGTATTACCTATATTTGTAAATCCTGTTAATTGTAAATTACCACTACCATCATAAGCAAATTGTGATGTATCTATTTTTAATTTTATATCTAAATCTTTTGTGATTTCTCCGCTGGGTTCGGTGATATTAGTTTCAACCACATCAATACCATTACCAAAACTATCTTTATTCGGTATAAGTTGTCTTCTTCTTTGTCTGTTATTAACATTAAATAGTGATGTAGATGCTTTAATTTCTGTTTGTTCTAAAATATAGGCATAACTCGCTAATTGTGATACTACTATTTTTAATTGACCTGATGTGCCTCCTATATCGCTTTTATCAATAAAAATCTCATCATTAACACTAAAACCACTTCCAATATTCATAATTGAAATAATTTCTGCTATTAAAACACCTGAACCATTATCTTTAATTTCAATTGCTAATCTTCCACTATTACCAATATCTATTTCTTCATATATTCCTGCTGTTGTAAAATTTCCATTTGTAGAAGCATCAATAGTTAAATAATCAATAAATATATGTTCTAATACTTGTGAAGAGGTGTCTCCATTAGCAACATTATCCTCAACATCTAATCTTAATCTTTGCATAGTTAATAAATCTTCATTAGCATTATCTTCATTTTGACTATCTAATAAAGAATAAATACCATATAACCCAGCACCAATACCAGCATAAGTTAAAGCATTTTGTGCCCTATTTAAAAATATTTGTAAATATGCTAATCTTGAACCTTGTAGAACTAATATTGAAGGCAACACAAAAGAAGCACCCAAGTTTGTAGTTCTATCTAACACTCCTCCTAAACTTGTAAATATATTTCCTAATGTGTCTCTCGTCTGGTTTGACCTTCGCCAACCTGCTAATCCACGATTACTTGTATATAATCCGTGTATTAAATTATATAAATCGGCAATATTAGTAGTAGTTAAACCTTTAAAAGTAAAATAATCTGTATTAAGTAATCCTAAATCAGTTGTTATAACACCAACTTCTAATTGTATCGTTCCTAAACCAACCGCTATTACATTTTGTGTTGTTTCTAACGCTGATATATCATAATCTACGGAGTACCAACCTGAAAACTTTTGAGGATAAGCAATATGATATGAATGATAATATTGTAAAAGCCCATCTTTATTTATTTTAGTATTATATGTTAATCTGGGTTCGCTATAACTAAATGTTAAATAACTATAATTATAATCATTAATATTCATAGCATTTTTGGTATAAAATCTAATCTCGCCATTATCATTAGCATTATTAATATATACTTGAAAATTATCATTACCATCTTGTCGTATATTTATTAAATCATTTATAGTAGTATCAAAACCTATATTTAATTCAGGGACACTTATTGTAGGGACACCTTCTGGTGTATCAGTAATAGTTGGTTCATTAATAATTGTAAGTTCGGTTGTTAAACCTCCTCCACCTCCCGTAAATTCTTGGGTTGCATCAACAAAAAAATTTTCAGGATTATCATTATACCAACTCATAAAATTTCTTCCTCTATTATTACTTATAATTTTTTTTTCTCACATATAAAGTAGAACAAATATAATGTATGAATCAGTGCCTGCTACTCTACCCCGCCAATTTTTTTATAATTTGAGTAAACTCAATGGTTCGCTATCGAAAAATGTGCTAAAAGTGTCTGCGGACCGACCTGACGGTAACCAAGCCGGAAACATAGTAAATTTTAGATTGCCAATTGGTGCACTTCTAAATTTAGAATCACTAGCAATCTGGTGGAAAGCGACTATGTCCGGCACTAACCCTGCCCACCCTGCGAGATATTCGTCGTCTTTTATCAAAAGAATGAGTATCTCTATTAACAATGTGGTAGTTCAAACCATTGAAGATTATGCTCTATTATATTCGCTAATGGCGGATCACAATAATAAAGATAGAACTAAATCCATAGGTGGCGATTTTGATGATAATTCGGTAATATTTACTGAAGCAAATCCCACCGGAAGCGCTCAAACCGCTATAACCGCTACAAATGCTCTTTTAGCATCTACTACTAATCAAAGTGATGTTCAAATGAAAGTAAATAATTTCCTTGGTTTCTTAGGAAGCACTACTACTCCTGTTATACCCACAGATCGTATGGGCGAGGTGGTCATATCATGCACGCTTTCACAACCTTATGAATGCTTAGGTGGTTCTGCAGAAGCCAGTTCGGTAACTTACGCTAACAATTCTTTCACTTTAGATAATATGTATTTAACTTGTGAAACCCTATCATTCAGTGATGATTCTTATTATAATAGCATCAACTCTAAAGACCTTATGTTCGGTTTCAATGACTACATTCTTACAAAATTCGCACCAACTACTAAAACATCGGGAATTAATGCTACAACATACATCTCGGCGAACTCGATTGATTGGGTCGCTGGCACCGCAGTTGTTGCCCAAAGTCAGCCCAAAACTATGGTTGCTTATGGTGGTGATGGAGACGGAGCTTCAGCGAATGTTATCAATATGTTTAAATATTTATCTGATCCAGTAACTTATGTTAATAATAAAACAGGAAATTCGGGTGATGGTTTCTACTCGGTAGAAGCACTTAAAAGAGATTTACAAGGTATTGATACTTCTAGTTTCTCTATCAATAACAAACAACTCAACTACGCCCCACTCAATGCTTATGAAGTATATCAAAATAACTTATGCGCTTTAGGTTATGAGGGCGTAAACGCCTCGGCTGACGGATTCCATCCAACAATCACTTCTCTTCCCGTGTATTTCAAATACTATGGGGCTTGCTGGCAATCTTTACAACTAATTGATAAAGACCAATTCAATATTTCGGGTCTATCCTCCGCTGGTTCTTCTTGCTCCATCAACTGGAGTTGCAAATTCAAAGGCAATGCTACTTATGACATAACCCCTGTGATCATAGCCAAGTTGAGTAAAGTGCTTCATGTAAAAGCGGGTCGCAACATATCTGTCGAATAAAAAAATAATCTATCATTATAGTAGATATGGCGAAAGCAACTGGGTTCATTGACGATATTAAATATCACGAACGACCTTGTGGTGGTATTGAAGGTAAATATCACTATCACCACCCCTTTAAATACGATGAAAAAGATTATTTTGATAAACACCATAAAAATTATTTTAGAAATACAGATGGAAATCCTGAGGAATACGACCGTTATTTTAAACAACATCACAGAAGTGTAACAGTTGATATGAATAATTTAGGTAATTTTAATCCAACAAGAGGTAGCGAAGCAACTAAATTTGAACATACAGAAACTGAAAAACATTTACATTACGAAAAATCTAAACAACGATATAATGAAATAACACATCATGATACTGAAATAGTTGATAAAATTGATGATATGAAAAAACCACAACCACAGTTTAGTATTTTTAAAGAACATTCTCAAAGACTAAATATAAGACGATTATAATAATTTTTTATATTTTTGAGATTGCTCATAACTATGGGCCATTTGATTAGTTAATTCTTTTTTTTCATTATTACTAATTTGCATGTTATTTATGTGTGTCGCCCATGATCTACGAATTATATTCAAGTTAACATCTTCTTCATAAACAAAACTAAAAACTCTTTTGATATGTTTAGATAAATAATTTTCACTTACATCTAATAATTTATCACCATTTTTTAATTTATTTTTTTTAATATAATTTTTCAAAACTACATTTAGTTCAGGTATTACATCAATTTTTTGCTGACCCATACTTCTGCTAGTTTTATATTCGTTAAAAACAAAATAAATAGGATTACTAGCACCATTAAAATAATATAAATAATTTTTATTATAATCTTTAATCTTACCATTTTTATTTATTAAATAAACATTAGCATATTCTAGGCGCCTTGCTGGTATCATGATATATAAAGCATAAATAACTTTATCAAACTCATCATTTAATTTATTTAAGTTTTTTTGAATAGTATCATAAGTAAAATCGGTAATATATTTATTTTTATCTTCATCACTTACATAATTATCATCACGAACTTTTTCATAATCTTTGTTAATATCAATTAAAGTTCTAGATAGTAATTGATAAATATTTTCATATCTTTTAATATATTGTTTCATAACTCCTAATAAATTTACATAAGGAATGAGATTAGATTTTAAAGTATTTTTGTTTGGATATAATTCTTGCATTTTTTTTAAAAAATGAACAACATTTATATATCCAAAATTCTTTTTACAAAAATTTATTTCATCTTGATTAATAATTTTATTAAAAATATTATTTAATCGTAATTTAATATCACGATGAGTATATACACTAAGTAGTTGGTGATTTTTTAAAATAGTTTTAATATATTGTGTTTTAGTGGTTTCTTTAATATCAACATTTAAAGGTTCAATTTTTCTTTCTTTAATTAGTTTCATATTTTCATTATAAATATTTTTCATACTTTATAAAAATAATAAGAAAAAAAATTTTATAAAAAAAGTACATTTCATAAAAAATATAAAAATTATAAAAAGGTTTTTAAAAATTTAAAATAAATTAAGAAATGTACTATTTTGTTGTATCTAAAATGCATCCTAATCTTGTTGGTATAACAATACTAAAATTACATTTATCACAACACCTACCATCGATTACAGGGTCTGCATTATTTCCATAACCAATATAATTTTCCTTACAAATATCACAATTATTTTCTAATAGAGTTTTAGTTTGGTTTTTAGGCATCGTATATGATAATAAAAAATATAAAATAAATAATCATTTTTTTTTATTAATACTAAAATTATTAATTTTTATTCTTCAATGTCTTGGTTATAAATCAAGTCGTATTTATTAATAAGTATTGCTTCTTGAAGTGTGATAGTATACGCTTCTCTAAGCATTAGTTTCATAGATTCGTCATACTGTTCATCAATGGAGAGCATTTTTCTGTAAGCGTCAGGTTTATTAATACTAGCACAGTAGTCTCTAAGAGGTGTAAGTCCAAAACCACCATATCCATGTCTGTCATCTCTGTATAATGGATATAGATATCGGTCGTTGTTGGCATAGTAGTCGTCGGGAGTGTATACTAAATATTCAGGTTCTCTTTCGCTTAGTTCATTGACGACATCGTCGATTGCGATTTCGACATAAGTGTTGTAGATTTGTTCGTTTAGAACTAAATTTAAATCATAGTTTGAGAGATGGTTAAGGTGACAATCGACTTCACAGGTGATATCCATGAGGTCGTGCAGGAGACTGTGTCGTCCGTTTTGTTCAGGAAAGAGAAATTTTTCACGAATGCGATTGCATTCAAGTCTGTCTTTCTCTACAGAAGACTTTACGGTATTCATAATTTGAAACTGAATCTCAACGGGGAGGTCTTCAATGTAGTTCTGCGTAAAGACGGTAGTCATAGCGGTGGTACGGTCAGGTCTCATGGAAAAAATC
>Ga0181407_1000214_pt1 | contig 19669 bp, 40 predicted proteins | sample 30SPOviralmetaG_FD_130136 | JGI IMG/M metagenome (GOLD analysis project Ga0181407, IMG submission 130136) | Marine viral communities from the oligotrophic San Pedro Time Series (SPOT) site, San Pedro Channel, CA, USA - 30 SPOT_SRF_2012-01-26 | ecosystem: Environmental > Aquatic > Marine > Strait...
ATGGAACAACACCAATTTCAAAAGAAGATATTGAGGCAATGCTTCCAACTGTAGAAGCAGAAGAAGCACAAAAAATATTAGACAAAGAAACAGCAAATGAATCAGCAGTAAATAAACTTAAAGCATTAGGTTTGACTGATGAAGAAATAGAAGCGTTTAGAGGTAATTAATGGCATATATTGGAAGAGGCATAGATAAATTAAGCAACATAGAAAAGTTAGATACTATAACTTTTGATGGTTCTAGCTCTTATTCATTAACTAAAGGCTCTGTTGCATTTACCCCCTCTAGTGTCAATTCACTACAAGTCAGTATTGATGGTGTAGTACAGGCAGGTAACTTTACAGTATCAGGTTCAACCATAGACTTTGGTACTGCGGTTGCATCAACTTCTACAAATGATTTTATCTTTCATTATGGTACAGGATTAATTACGACTCCTGCTGATGGTACAGTAGATGCTGGTACATTAACAGCGGATGTAATTACTGGACATACAGCATTAACTTCTACTCCAGCGGATACAGATGAGTTTTTAATTAGTGATGCTGGTACATTAAAAAGAATTGATTTTTCATTGTTAAAAAGCGGATCAAGTAATTTCTTTTTTGCATCTAAAACCTCTGGTCAAAGTATACCAAACAATACTAATACCAAAGTAACTTTTGACAGCGAAGATTATGACACAGGAAGTGATTTTGCTTCTAGTACATACACTGCTCCTTCAGATGGCAAATACTTTTTTTACACTAAATTATTATATGATAATAGTTCAGGTGAAACTGGTAAATGTTTTTTCTTTAAGAATGGATCAAACTTTGTTGAAACTAGGCATACTTCTCATGGATCAGCCAGAAAAACTTTTCAAATGTCCGCAGTTTTAGATTTGTCAGCTAGTGATACTATTGAAGTATACAAATTTCAAGATGGTGGGTCTGCAAGAGATGTTGATGGTGATAGCAATAGATCAACTTATTTTATGGGATACAAAATAGCATAGAGGTAATTATGGCAACACTATATACAAAAGTTAAATTATATTTAGAAGCAAACTCAAATACATGGGATAATAATGCTATCGTTCTGCAAAATGATGGTAGCGGAGATTATATTAAAACATGGACTGTATCAGGATTAGATAAACCTACAGATGAACAACTAGCATCTTACGAAACTGCTGCAAATACTGAAGAAACAAATTTACAAAATGAAGAAGCAAATAAAGAAACTAAAAAAGCATCTGGTAAACAAAAACTATTAGACTTGGGTTTAACCGAAGAAGAAGTTAAAGCATTGATAGGAGTTTAATCCTATGGCTTTAACAAAAATATCTAATCAATCTTTATCTAGCATCTCATCGTTACCTGCAACATTAGCCACTGGTGCATTAACACTGCTTAGTACACAAACAGCTAGTAGCAGTGCATCTATTAGTTTTACATCTGGGATAGATAGTACATACGATAGTTACATTTTTAAATTTATTAATATTCATCCAGCAACTGACCAAACCTTTTTAACGTTTCAAGCAGATACAGGTACTAATACAAATTATAACCAAACTGTAACAACATCATATTTTACTGCCTATCATAATGAAGGAGGATCTTCTACAGCTCTTACATATAATACAAGTTATGATTTAGCTCAAAGCACAGATTTTATAACGATTGCAGATAGAACTGGAACAGATAACGATCAATGTATTTCTGGCACACTTCAAATATTTCAACCATCAAGCTCAACTTTTGTTAAACATTTTATTGCTGATACAAATTGTTATGAGCAAAGTGATTTTTCATCTAGAGTTTTTGTAGGTGGTTATTTTAATATAACAACAGCTATAACAAGATTTCAATTTAAAATGTCATCAGGCAATATAGATAGCGGTGTCATCAAACTTTATGGAGTTGGATAATGGCAATTATTAAACATGGTAATAATGCTTTAGCAAATGTAACTGCATTTCCAAGTGCTGTATCAACTGGCAAACCTGTATTAATATCAACTGCTACAGCTTCTAGTTCAGCATCAATAGAGTTTACAAGTGGGATTGATAGTACCTATGACATCTATCAGTTTAAATTTATTAATATTCATCCTGCTACTAACGAAACAGATTTTCAATTTAATTTATCTATTGATGGTGGTAGCAATTATAACGTAACTAAAACAACTACTTTTTTTAGAGCTTTTCATGAAGAAGCTGGTTCAGATAGCAGTGGTCTTGATTATCAAACAGGAGAAGATTTAGCACAAAGCACTGCCTATCAATCTTTAGCAGATAGAGTATCTGCAGATAGTGATGGTTCTTGTTCAGGAACTTTACAATTATTTAATCCTTCAAGCACAACATTTGTTAAACATTTTATGGCAAATTTTAATAGGATGTTTTCTAATCAAAGTATAACAGCAGAAGATTTTATGGCTGGATATGGTAATACAACAAGTGCTGTTAATGCAATAAATTTTAAATTTGCATCAGGCAATATAGACGCTGGAACTATAAAAATGTATGGGATAAGTGCATGAGTATTATAAAATTAAATAATAATGCGTTAAGTGGTTTAACTAGCTTTACTGGTTCTGCTAGTCTTGGTGATATGGTATTCATATCATCTGCCACTGCATCAGATACTGCTAGTATAGAGTTTGATTTAAGCACATACAAAGAATATAGATTTTTTTTTATTAATATTGATCCAGCTACAAATAATGGAAGATTAATGTTTAATTTAAGCACAGATAATGGATCAAATTATAATGTAACAAAAACAACAACATTTGCTGATACTTTTCATGGTGAAAATGATGCAAGTCCAACATTGAGATATAATACTTCTGGTGATCTTGCACAAAGTACATCAGATCAAAGAGTTACAGATCAAGTTGGAAATACAGATGGTGCTGGAGCTGCAATGATGTCATTATTTGATCCCTCAAATACTACGTTTGTAAAACATTTTTTAGGTGTTGCTCAATCTGCAAATGGAGATACTTCTCCAACTTTTACTATAAATAATTATTTTGCAGGTTATGCTAATACAACAAGTGCATTAACTAATATAATATTTCGTATAGATAGTGGAAATATTGCAAATGGTAAGATATTGATGTTCGGATTAAACTAATATAACATGGAGAAATTATGGCACACAAAATAGTAAATGGACAACAGGTAGAACTAACAGCAGATGAGATAGCTGCGATAGCTGCACAAGAACAAACATGGAATGATGGTGCATTTGATAGAGCTATGGCAGATTTAAGGCAACGTAGAAATCAACTATTAGCTGAAACAGATTGGACTGTTTTACAAGATAATCCTTTAACGCCTGAAAAAAGATCAGAGTGGATGGTTTACAGAACAGAACTTAGAAATATTACTCAAGGTTTAAATACTGTTGAAGACATCAATAATATAGATTACCCAGACAAACCAAATGGCTAATACTTATAAAAATGCAATGTTTGATCTGACAACGACAAACAAAACTACTGTCTATACTTGTCCAGCCACAACAACAGCACTTATAAAAACAGTGCAAGTCACAAATATTGATACAGGTAATATTGAAGTAGAGATGTTTGCTACAGACTCTTCTAATTCTAATGCTGAACATGAATTGGCTCATGTAACTATTAATTCAAAAACTGTAGATAATTTAGCAAAAGGCACAATCGTATTAGAAGCTGGTGATGTTTTAAAATTACAAGCAGCTACAGGAAATAAAATTGCAGGGGCAGTTAGTATTTTAGAAATAGATTTTTAATATGGATATTGTTTATATCCCACCACAAGATATTGACAGAGTATGGGTTATTGCAAAACCTTATGTAGATGATGCGTTGGCTTATTCAAACAGGCATCATCACTCCAATCATTTTAAAAATTTGTTAAAAAAAGGTAAACTTCAGTTATGGATTCTCTGGGATGGCAAAAAAGCTACAACAGAAGAAAAGATTAATGGTGTAGTAGTATCAGAGGTTATTCAACGAAGTATTAAAAAAGTATTTCATTTGCCTATTGTTACAGGAAAAAATAGACAGCAATGGCAACATTTAATTGAAAAACTTGAAGATTTTGCTAAGAAACAAGGATGTGATTTAATGGAATTAGTTGCAAGACCAGGTTGGCAAAAGATTCTTGACAAATATAACTATAAGAAGACTCATGTCGTCTTAGAAAAAACCCTAGAAAAGGAGAAAGACTAAATGTCATTTTTATCAGGAGCAGGTGATACAACTCAACAAACAATTTCAGGTGCTTATGCACCAGCCGTACCAGCATTAGGTCAAGTATTATCAGAAGCAACAAATATTTATAATATGGGTGCAGCAGGATCTGGTTACGTTCCACCAACACAACAAACCTTAACTGGTTTAGCTGGACAAGAACAATTAGCAAATCTTGCACAACAACAACAAGCAACCACTTTAGCTGGTGGTAATCTTAATCCTTTTCTTTCACCAATGTTACAACAATTTGGTGAGGATGCTTACACTACAGTTGCAAGTCAATTTAGTGGTGCAGGAAGAACACCTTCATCACCGGTAGCTCAACAAACTGTTGCAGATATTGTTGCAGGAAAAGCGTTACCTTATGCGTTTCAAACTTACGGACAAGAAAGAGCATTTCAAGAACAGGCATCTAGAAGAGCCCCAACATTGACTCAAGTGGGTGGTGCATTAGAAAATTTACAAAGACAAGAACAGTTAGCACCATTACAAGCATTACAACAATACTCTGGATTGGTGTCTCCAATTGGTTTTGGATTTCCAACTAAAACAACAACAACAGATGTAAACCCTGATTATTTAACAGCAGGTTTAGGAATTGGTTCAATTTTATTAGGTGAGAGAGGACTGTTAGATTACATATTATAATGGCAAAATTACAAAAAATATATTTTGATTTAGAAACTAAATTTAAAGAGAAACCTCTTAAATATTATTTAGTATTATTAATTATAGCGGTGGTATTATGAGCAGTGTCGTAGATACAGTAACGGATGTTGTTTCAGATGTAGCAGGTGGCGTTGAAGATGTTGTAAGCGGAGCAGTAGATGTTGTTGAAGATATCGGACAAACAGTTGTTGATGAAGTAGAAGATTACGATTTTGAAGACGCATTAGCAACTTACATTCAAACCGGTAATCCTTATGCAGCAGCTTATGCTGGTACATCAGGTGATGAAAAAATGGGTTTTGATTATGGTATCAAGGGAGGATCAGATAATGATTCTGGATCTAGTCCTGAACAAACTCCTGAGGTTTCGTATGATCCATCAACAGATTCATTTGGTTTTGCTGATCCTAAAGTTTATGGTGGTGATATGCCAAACGTAGAAGCATATCCTGGTCAATCTATTATAGAACCTTTTGCAACACAAGCTGTGCAAAGTTTCGCTAAATCTGCATTTGAAAAAGATCAAGCAACTCAAGATCAAATGTTAGGTCTAGCAAATTTAACTTTAGAAGGTCTAGGAGGATTACAAGAAATGATCTCCGCAGGTGAATTTGAAAAAACACCATCGTTAAGTTTTTTCAATGTTGAACGACCACAAAGTAATATTTTAGGTAGATATGATCAAGCAAAAGCAAACTTAAATCAAATTATATATCCAGAAGGTTTAATTGGTATGGATGGAAGACTAGGTATTTATGAAAATTATTTTCAAGAGAGAGGGTTAATATAATGGGAATATATGATGATGTAATAAAAAAATATATTTATGGTATGCCTGGCACAGATACAAAAAAATCTACTAGAGGCTTAATTGGTAGCGGTGGTGAGTATGGTAGTGGCACATTGCAAGGATTAATAAGTTCACCTGCGGTTACTCAAGGTGTTGGTTTGTTATCTTTGGGTTTAAGAGGTATTGATCCTGCAACCGCCTTACAAAAAACAAATCAAGTTGCAATACAACAAGAAGCATTAAAAGATAGAAGAAGACAAAGAACATTTATTGATAAATATGCAAGTGAAGTTCCTGAAGCTGATAGAGAATTGTTTAAAGCATATCCAGAGCTTTATATTAAAAGCAGAGGACTGGGTGGTAAACCAAACTTAGTTAATATGGCTGATCCCAAGACAGGCAAAATATCTACATATAATTTAAATAATGCAACTGATTTAGATAAATTTAAAAATGCAAAATCACAAGGTGCTTATGAAGTCGGAAAACCAACAGTACAAGCACAAGATGTTTCAGGTATTACTGGTTTAAGTAAATCAGGTAAAACCACTGCCGAAAAGAAAATACTTGGAGCTGAAGGTTTACAGCTAACCTTAAACATTATGGATAAACAATTTGAACCTGCATTTTTAACTGTTCCAGGTAAAACAAAAGCCGCTGTTGCTGAAGGTTTATCTAAATTTGGTATTACTACTGATGAAGATATTACTAATTTTATAATTAGAAAAGCTGAATGGGAACAAGCCAATCAACAATACTTTAATCAATACAGAAAAGAAATTACTGGTGTTGCAGCAGGTGAAAAAGAAATTGCTTTTTTACAACAATCTATTCCAAATGTAACTGATGCTCCTGCTGTTTATAAAGCTAAAATAAAATTACAAAGAGAGCTTAACAATGAGATTATAGAAAGAAATAAACAGTTCTTACAATTAGGTTTAGAAAGAACAAGAGATGCAAAAGGTAGACCTACTGGTAGATATAAAGAGTTTCTAGAAAAGAATAAAATTAAACCAACACAAGATAGAGTTATAGAATTTGTTAGAGCTTTAAAAAATACAGGTTTTAGCAATGAAGCTATAAAAAATAAATTAGAAAATACTTTTGGGAAAGGTGAGTTTGAAAAATTTTTAAAACCCTTTGAACAAAAGAAACAGACAGGATCATAAGGAATTAAATTATGGAATATGATTTTGATAAACTTTTACAACAAAACCCAGAAAAAAAAGAAGAAGATTCTTCAAAATATGATTTTGAAAGTTTAACTACTAAAAAAAAACAAGATGAAAAACAAACAGATGTTTTAGCAACTACTGCCGATGTAGGAATAAGTGGAACTGTAGGTGCAGGTAAAGGCATTACTTATTTATTAGACCTTCCACAAGCTTTAGTTGATTTAACAGATTTTGCATACGATCAAACTCTTGGAAGATTTAATCTAATTGAGAGAAGATTAAAAACTGATGAGGAAAGACAAAAATTTAAACAATTAAGACAGCGATCAGCACTTAGAGTTGAACCAGGTAAAGCTTTTAGAAAAAATATATTAACTTATCAACCAAGAACAACAGCAGGTAGATATGCTCAAACTATGGGAGAGTATGCTGCACCAGGTGGTTTATTAGGCAAAGGTGCAAAGGCAAAATCAGTTTTAACTGGAACTGGTTTGATCGGTGGTGGAGTTGAAGAAGGTACAAGAGATTTAACTGGTAGCGATCTTTTATCTGTCGGTGCAGGTGTTGGTACAAATTTAGCTTTAGATGTTATTGCTCTATCAAGAGGAAATCCATCAGCTATCGCAAAAAATTTAGTGCCAGGTGAAAAAACAATTCAAAAAGCTAAAATAATACAAAAATATGCAAAAGAGAGAGGTTTAAATCTAACAACTGGTGAAGCAACAAACGTACCTAAGATATTTCAAACTGAATCACATTTATCAACTACCGAAAAAGGTGCAAAAATATTTGATGATTTTTATGAAACAAGACCTGAACAAGTTAAAGTTTTTGTAAAAAATATGGCAGAAGAGTTAGGTGTAACAACTAAAGGTTTACCCAGAACAATTATGTTACAAAAAGAAAAAAAAGTAGCTGCTTTACTAAGAGACAACAGACAAAAATTATGGGAAAGATCAGGTGGACTAAAATTTAAAGATGAATTTTTTGATCAAGCCAAAGTAGATAATATCGTTGCAGAAATTGAAAGGTTAAAAACAAAAAACCCTTCATTGAATAACGACTTAACAAAATATGCTAATGATGTTAGAGCAAGTAAAGCAAATGGTGGTGAATTACATACAATATATAGAGAAATAAGAGATGTTAGATTAAACATACAAAAAAACCCAAATAAAACTGTAGAATTAACAAAACAACAAAGAATTTTTTCTAACATAGAAAAAAAATTAGACAGCTTATTGTCTGCCAATGCTAATTATACAAAAGCACAAACTAAATATAAAAAATTTACAAACGCCTACATAGAACCATATAATAAAAGCAAAATATTTGAAGATATCAAAGTTTCTGGTTTTGAAAATGATGCAGATAAAGTTGGAAAAATTTACAGAATGTTAAATCATTATACAACGACACCAAGAGATATAGAAAAACTTGCAAACGCATATAAAGCCAGTGGTAATCCTAAGGCTTGGCAAGAATTGGTATCTGCATATTTTGAGGATGGTTTTGTTAAATCAATTGCAGATAGTTCTGCCAATCCTAATTTTGCAAAAGCAATATCTACTTATTTTTTTAAATCACCAAGACATAGAGAAAATTTTACTGAAATGATGTATCAACTAGCAAGACAAAGGGGTGATAAAGTTATAAAAAAAGATATAGCAAATTCAGTAAATCTGTTTTTTGAATCTTTAAGAGCAGCAAGTAAAAAGCCATCTGTAGGATCGCCTACTGCACAAAGAGGTGAATTTTTTACTGAGCTAGAAAAAAATAAAATTTCACAAGCACTTGGTACTAGAGGTGGACTTCCTTTGACAGCTATTGTGACTGATTTTTTTGATAAAAGAAAATTATCTAAAAATGCACAGTCATTATCCGAAGCACTTACATCTGAAAAAGGCATAGATGCTCTTATAGATTTATCTAAACAATACAAAGACAAAGCTAAAGTTGGTGCTTATATAAGAGCATTGTATTTAACTATTGCTTCAGCACAAGGATTAAGAAATGAGGATGAAGAGTAATGAACGAAATTAGTCAATCAAAAAAAAATGAAATTGCAATAGTCAAATTAGAAGGTGAAATTAATTTATTGCATCTCAAGATAGACACCATTAAAAATAATCACCTTGCACACATTGATCAAAAAATAAATCTAATCTATAAGTTTATATGGTTGATTCTAGGAACAGGAATGGCAAGTGTCGCAAACCTGGTCGTAACCCTCTTACTAAAGTAGATATAGGCACAATCTCTGAACTATCAGCTGTTAATCTCTTGATACAAAGTGGATTTTATGTGGCAAGATCATGTCATGTTCAATCACCTTTTGATATTATTGCCGTAGATGAACATGGTAATACTCTATTAATTGACATCAAAACCAAATCCTACAGAAAAAAAAATAATTGCAAAATTACAAGAATACAAAATAAAAAACAAAAACAAATGGGTATTCAAATAATGACTATTGACCAAGAAAGAATTAAAGATAGAAAAGAACAAAAGGAATTTTTTGATAAATTAAATAATATGTTAGATAATTTTCCTAACAAAAATATGTTTAAAAAGAAAGACACACACAATGAAACAGATCCTAAAACTTAATACATTATTATTTTTTATTTGTAGCTTTGTTTACGCAGAGACAACACAAAATAATTCATCCGGTAGTAACACTAATATTTCTGGTGGGTATACTTCAAGTGCAACTAACACTTATCAAAGCGGTTCATCAAGTAATACAACAACTACAAATAATTCTTCCTCCAATATAAGATCAGCACCCCCTAGTGCATTTGCACCAAACCTTTCACCATCCGGTATGGATGTTTGTTCAGTATCTGCTTCTGGTGGTATTCAAACTTTTGGTATGGGATTATCAGCAGGTAAAAGTTTTAGAGACAAAAACTGTGAAAGAATTAAATTAGCTAGAGAATTAAAATCAAATGGTATGGCAGTAGCTTCTGTAGCTTTGCTTTGCCAAGACGCAAGAGTTTTTGAAGCCATGATTCATGCTGGAACTCCTTGTCCGTTTAATGGCAAGATTGGTAAACAAGCAGATAAGTTATGGAAAAAATACAGAAAACTAAGACCAGATCACAATACTTATACTAAAAATTTAAAAGTTATTGAGGAGACCGATGCGAAACTTAATACTACTGTTAAGTCTTCTTCTAATAAATCAAAGTAATGCAGAAGAAGCTACATCTGGTAACTTGTTGCCTAATGCAGGTGTAGGCACAACAAACTTACAAAACCAATCTGGATCAATAGATGGTATTAATGGATCAAATGGTTGGACAACATCAGGTATATCCAATTTTAATAATGAATTAGAAGCCAATGGTACAGGTACAGTATCATCTAATGGATCGCTTGTAGGGATTACAACAGAAAAACAAAATGGCGGTCAATTCACAACAACTGCTGATAGCTTAGATGGTGGCGTTAGATTAAATTCAACGACCGAAGTACAAAACTGTGAATGGTCTGGTTCAGCTCACCAATGCGGTCAAGCAACCAATGGCAGAGATAGTTATTCAACAACAGTTAATATTTTAGATGCAAACAACAATACATTATCAACGGTTACACAAAACAGAAACAATGATGCTGGATACTATGGTAACACTTTTACTTATACCGATACTGTTATTTATACAGGAACCGGATCTAGAAATTGGAACTGGACTTGGACAGGTATTGATGGAAATGATATTAATAGCACAAGTGCAGTTGCACCAAATTTACTAGGTGCTGAACTTACTGCTACACTTCTTGATATAGATTACACTATTTTACCACCTGCAATACAAACAGAGCTAACATCTTTTAACAATGAAATTAGTCAAGAGTTTAGAGAGTTTGAACAAATTTTAAAAATTGAAAAAGAAATTAAAATTGAAGAAACATTTACATTTGAACAACCATTAACATTGCAAGAATTTAAATTTGAAGAAATCAAAAAAGAACCAAAGTTTGAAGTAATAAAAGAAGAAGCTCCTATGGAACAATTGGAAGAAGCTCCAATGGAAACAATGTTAATTGAAAATAAAGCACCACAACCAAAAGAAATAAAACAAAAAGAAGAATTAGGTGGTCAAGGTCTTACATCAAAACAAGAAATGACTGAGGAACAGGAGTCAAATCCTCAAGAGTCATTTGCTGAAAATAAAGAAACAAACCAAGAGCAAAAAACGACAAAGCAGAAAATAAGTGAACCTGACAAATCGGACACTGCTTCAGGTGATTCAAAAAATAATATAAATGTTTCATTAAATAAAACTATGGCAAAGATTGATGCCAAAATCAAGAATATAGACAAAAATTTACGATTTAAAAACTTTGTTAAAATTAAGGCGATGACATCTAATAATTTGCTTGAACAATACAAAATTCCTTTTTATAAAAGTAAACGTATTTATGAAAATCAAAATAATATTAGAGATAATAGAACATTATATTCTACAAAGACCCTTGTATCTTATACACAAAACGACCCAATATTTGCTAAAGAAAAGGCAATTAATAAGATTAGACTTGAAAAGCAAAGATTGATAAACGAAATACAGGTATTGAAAAATGGTTAAAAAATTACAAGATAACTTAGCAGCTATCGCAGCACTAATTGGTGTGGTGGGTGCAATCGGTGCAGGGTTTATCACTTATGGCAAAATGCAAGAACAAATAAACGCTGTCGCTGGACTTGACTTGAATCCGTTAATTAAAGAAATTGGACAACAAAATATAAAAATTGAAAAACAAAATAGAAAGATTGCAATACTAGAAAAGAGTATGCAAGTTTTAGAATTACAAATCAAAGAATTTAAAGCACAAAATTCAAATCCATTATTAAAATGAATCATATCAACATAACAGCTTTTGCTGTTTTAGGAGGTTACAATGCAAAAACTTTATTACAAATTTTTACGATGGCTTCTCAAAATTGTATCAAGGTGGGAAAATCGTTTATGGAGAAAATTATACATTAAAAGAATAAACGACAGATGAAACTATCAGCTAACTTTACTCTTTCAGAATTAACTAAAAGTCAAATGGCTACAAGACATGGCATACCCAATGATCCAAAACCAGATCATATAGATAATCTTAAAGCATTATGTATTAATGTTTTGCAACCCATTAGATCAGAATTTTGCAGACCTGTGATGTTAAGTTCAGGTTATAGATCACCTGAATTATGTGTAAGAATTGGAAGTTCAATAAACAGCCAACATACTGCCACTAATAGTGCTGCTGCTGCTGATTTTGAAATACATTCTGTATCAAATAAAGATTTAGCTTTATGGATTAAAAACAATCTTGAATTTGATCAATTGATTTTAGAATTTCATAATGAAGCTGAACCTAATAGCGGATGGATTCATTGTTCGTATTCTTCAAAAACAAACAGAAACCAATCTCTCATTGCCTACAGAGATGAGAATGGTAAAGTACAATACAAACCAGGAGTTTAGAAAATGTGGTTATCGGCAATTAAATTAGCAGCTCAAGTTGGCGGTAAAGTATACGCTAACAGACAAAAAGCAAAAATGGCTATGTCTGAAGCACAATTACTCCATGCTGAACGACAAGCTAGGGGAGAAGAGCAGTATCAAGGTAAACTTCTAGAAGCAAGGCAATCGGACTGGAAAGATGAGGCAGTTTTGATAATTCTCTCAACGCCTGTCATGATTTTGGCTTGGGCAGTCGTATCGGATGACCCAACCGCAATGGATAAAGTAAAATTATTTTTTCAAATGTTTAGTGAATTACCTAGTTGGTTTACTAATTTGTGGATATTAGTTGTTGCTAGTATTTATGGTATTAAAGGAACTCAGATATTTAGAAACGGAAAAAAATAATGATAGAAGCATTGCTGTTTATATGCACTCTTATTATTTTCTTAGACTATTTTAACAAATCATTTTTAATTAAAGACAAAGACGATCCTGATACAAAAAGATGGATTGCTGAAATTGAAGCTGACAAAAGAAGAGAAAAATTTAAGGATAAAGAAATTAAATGAAATATATGTTATTTATTATGCTATGTTCTTTTGAACATAAAACCTGTCTGCCTCCGCTTGAGGGTGGTATGTTTGTTTCTGAAAAAGAATGTATAAAAGATGGTTTTGTAAAAAGTCAAAAAGTATTAGAACTTATTGACGAAAAAGCATTAAATGAAAATGAATATAAAATTCTTTATACCTGCGGAGAGTTGAATGAAAGGGTATAAAATAGGAGTTCATAAATCAAGATCAGGTGGTCTAACAAAAAAAGGTGTTGCAAAATATCGTAGAGAAAATCCTAGTTCTAAATTACAAACTGCGGTTACAACTAAACCTAGTAAACTTAAACCTGGATCAAAGGCAGCTAAAAGACGTATTAGTTTTTGTAAACGTATGAAGGGTATGAAAGCTAAACTAACTTCTGCAAAGACTGCAAGAGATCCTAATTCAAGAATTAATAAAGCATTGCGTAAATGGAATTGTAGGTGAGGCGAAAAAAACCTAAAAAGGTTAATATTCGCAGTGTTGGTGTCTGTAGATATTGCGATGAATTACTAGACACCAGCGATAATTTTGTTATCTTTGCAGACAAGTCAGCAGCACATCATGAATGTTACAGAGTAGACGCAGAAATGCAGGAGCAAAAAAATGAATCTAAATAATAATATACCACCACAATACGCAAAGATTAGAAAAGAGTTTCTTTACAACAAAGAAAAGCACATTGGGGAATCAGAGGATTGTGTGATACATTCAGTAACCACAATGGAAGGATATACACCTTTATTTAATATTCTTCTTCCCAATGGAGCTTTCTATTGCAGATTACCTATTCATGCTTTCTTTCATAAAGATTATGACAGAGAAGATATTAAAGACCCAGAACTAAAAGAACTAACGTATTGGGATTGTATGTCTTACTTTGGTAGTGTGCATCATTTTAATTTTGTTGGTTCATCTAAAGTAAAATTTATGGGTAGAGATAAAGCTACACATGATGGCAGTTATTTATTTACTATTGATTATGCACATCCAAACAAAAATATCATAGACACTACACACTCTGAAATTGCACAAGAACATAAGTACCATCACTTTATTATTATTGAAGATAGTTATTTAAAGGGTAATTTTGCACTTATGCCAAACAATAAGTGTTTGTTTAATGTACCAAATTTTACAGTTGAAAATGCTGTGCCAGATTATAAAGTGAACATGGAATATTTATCTGTTGAAAATGATAATTGGAAAACAGATAATACAAACAATCAATATTATGGAGTAGAAGATGAATAACATACTAACAACAATAAAACACCTTTTGTGTAAAATTTTATGTATCAAACAATGTCAATGTTTATGGAAAAGCAAAGGTAGAAAAAAATGAGTAATGAAGTTTTAAGATTATTAAAACAAAATGATCCAGACAAAAAATTAAGACAGGAGGGTAAATTGCCACCATTAAGAATAATAAATGCAAGTAAATACTTAACCGGTAAACAAAAGAAATTACCTGCAAAGCTTAAAGCAAAAATCATTAAATCAAAGATGAAGAAAGCGAAAGCATAATGGCTAATATACCAACGAATAAGGCTTTGTATTCAAGAATTAAAAGCGAAGCCAAGAACAAATTTAAAGTCTATCCGTCAGCATATGCCAATGCCTGGTTAGTCAAAACTTACAAAAAAAGAGGTGGGAAATATAGAACAGGTAAAAAGGCATGAGTAGAGCAAGTGGTGGACTCACTAAATGGTTTAAACAAAATTGGGTAGATATTAGTTCAAGAAAAAAAGATGGTTCTTTTGCAAAATGTGGAAGATCAAAACAAATGGCTGATGCTAAACGCAAATATCCCAAATGTGTTCCACTTGCAAAAGCTAGATCAATGTCTGCTTCACAAAGAGCTGCTGCAATCAAAAGAAAAAGAACAGCAGAAAAAAAACCAAGACAAGGCAAGAAGCCTAATTACGCAAGAACATAAGTTTGTGGCTATGAACATAGCCGGTGTGGTGCTTAAGCATCATGGGTGGTAGGTGGGATAATTACGACCAGGTGGTAAGCCAAAAGGATATATGTACTTACCACCTAATCTACACACAACAATAAACGATTTTTACATATCGTTTTCTAATGTTTTCTCAGCAAGAGTACACTCTTGATTTTGTGAGACATTAGTAGAACTCCCAAAATTCTGTAAACCTGTATTTAAACCTTCAAAGAAATAAGATACTGGCACATCAAAACCATTAGATAATTGCAGCAATCTAAATGCACTAATGCCATTCCTTCCCTTTTCATATTTTTGTATTTGTTGAAATGTTACGTTGCAAAAATTTCCAACCTTTTCTTGAGATAATCTTTTTGACAAACGAATATCTTTCAATCGTTTACCAATTTGTTTTTCTATATCTGATCGTTTCATTGTTATTCGTTCCCTTTATTTTTAGCGAATAATACCCTTTAAGTCTATTACAACTTTTAGAATACATTTAGAATTTATTTATTTAACTGTAAATAAACCCTTGATCTTCTTTTATAGCCTGTATCTTAGTTCCAATCTTGTGTTGCCTTTCTTGGAACTTGTAGAAAAGCTTCTTGTATTTCCATTGTTTTCTAATGAAATCATTCTGCTTCTCCTGTAGGCTTTTGATCTCCTTTGGATCGTACATCATTCGCCTTATCGTTTAGTTTTATGTTCGCCTTGTTAAACTTTATGCTTTGTATCTCAACATCGCAGTTTGAACTTGGCGTTTCTTTTTTAGCTGCATCTTCTGCATTGCTAAAAAATTCTGTAATTCTTGCTTCTACGCTATAGTAAAAGTCTTTTTTAACTTTACCTAAACTCATCAGTTGTATATGTTATATTTATTTTCAAATTGTTTACAAGTTTTAATTGTTTATTATTTAATCTTATTTTTCTTCTACTTGAACCTTCCTCTTTATCAATAACTCCAATAGTAACCAGGTCATTGACAATAGCATTAGCTCTACTTCTTGTAAAACCCATACCTTTTGCAATCTCTGCAAATGTTGGTGTGTAGTCATTTCTCATATAATAATTTACAATGAACTGAAGCACATCGTATTTTCTTTTACTAAAATATATTTTATTCATCTTTATCTTTCTCAAATAATTTCGTAATATTGTTGTCTTCTATAAATTTTTCAGCTTCATCAATTTGTTTAAAAAATTTCTTTTCATCAAAATTTTTTTTGTCTAAAATTTCTATAAGTTTCTTTAAGTATTTGTCTGCTTTTTTAACATCCATAAGTTTACTACGAATGGAGCTACCATGCTTACCCCCAAATCTGAATAAATGTTTACAAATAGATCCTTTAAGATAGCCGACTCCCTCATCATGAGAGAGTTGGCTAATAATAGCATCCCAAGTTTGGATGCTCTTCTTATAATGTTTAGGATCGTCTGATTCCATAATTAAAACGGAATTTTATCCTTATCTTTCTTAAAAGGATTTGAAATCTTAAAGTGTGGATTATCTTTTCCTGTTTTGGGATTAACTGCATTACCCCAAAAAGATAAATCATAAGTACCGGCAGGTATTGTTATGGATTCTTTAAGCTCAAAATTATTCCAAGAATGAGTCGGTGCTTTCTGTGATGGTGTTTCATTACGGAAAACATTTAAGTATATGGGTTTGTCTAAAGCCATTATATCTCCTATTTGTTTGCGTTTATATTTGTTGTAACTTGTTCGTTTATCTGTTGTGCTTTCTGCTTGACGTACTCAAAGGTACTTGGGTCAGAATCTTTTAAATCCATAATCTTAAACTCTGTCATAAACTTTTGTTTTTGAGTTTCATAACTACCAACGCTTCTTGAATACTTTGCAGCTTCAGATAAATATTTCAAAAATTCATCTGCTACAGCTTTCGCATTAGGATTTGGTTTGGCAATAGGTTTAGATTGATTATTTAAAAAGTTTTGCATTTCATCGGCACTTGCAAGTTCTGTACCTGCAAATCCTGCAAAAGCCAAACATCGTCCTACCGCAACGGATTCTTGCTTTTCATAAGATTTCTCACCAACAGATACTTCTTTTGAATTACCTGTAGCAATTAACTTATCATCAAGCCACATCTCACAATGAAACTCTGCCAATCCATTTGCATCTTTAGTTGTTGTTCTAATAGATACTCTTTCACCAAAAGTTTCTCTGACAAAATTTAATCTATCTTTGACCTGGATATAATTTTTCCCACCTTTAACTTTTACAGTGTCATAGGTTTGTTTTGCAAATTCTTTAATAGCTTCTGATAATGTAATCATTTGCAATTTCCTTTTGTAACACTTGGTTCTCCCACAACATCAATAAACCATATATAGGAAAATTGAGTATTATCTTTAGAACATTTTTTTCCGATTGATACTTTGTACTCTGTATAATCTTTACTAGCTGTTGTGCAGCCTACCAAGATTAAAGCAAAGAGTATCGCTATTGTTTTTTTCATATTTTTCCTTTCTATTTAAATTCTAATTTATTTTTTATTTTTTGATATTTAACTATCATTTCTTCCTCAAGATCATTGTCCTCTAATCTTTTGTCAATAAGATCAACTAAGATTAATCTTTCAGAATAAGTTAAATTTGCTTGTTCCATTTATCCTCCTTTGTTAAAACTTAATCTTAAATTTTCATGGCTTTTCTTCATCCAAATATCTTTTTCTTTTCTTAACCTGGTATTGTCATTCATGAGTGCTTTATTATCTTGTCTTAATATATCTTCAGTTCTTTTTAATTGTTTAATCTGCTGTTTAAGTTGATCTACAGTTTCGCTGATAATTACATTGCTGTTATAATTTGCCATAAATGAAATACTCCTAAAATAAATATTAATAAACACCCACCAAAATAAATCCAAAAATCTTTATCAAACATATAATTTTGTTAATCTTTCTATGTATTGAGAATCAACACCCTTCCACCAAAAAGTATCTTTTCTTATTTCTGAAAAATCTGTCTTAATAATACTTGCTAATTTTTTAACATCTCCATCTGCATAACGTAATTTATTCTCCCATATTTTTTGATACATAATTAATTCGTCATAATATTTTTGTAAATTATCAGGTCTTAGTTCAGGTGTATTATCTTCATGAAAAGCTACTGCTTCATCTTCGGTTGCATAAATTAAACATGGTTTTAAATGTGGTACTGCTTTTTTATAGAGTGCCATAGACATAATATCTTTTGTGAAAATTTTATCATCAATTTTACGTTTTGATATTGACCAGCCTTTTTTTGTTTCTCTAATTGATCCAAACAAATTTTTAAAATCATAAAAATAGTTTGATCCTTCCAAGTCTAAAAAACATCTAAAGTATGTTCCAACTCTATCATCCCAAATCGTATATTCTGTTTCTGCTTTAAAACTTGAGCCATGATCTAATTTTAAAACTTCACCAACAATATTTTGAATTATTCCAGGTGCTTGTTTTGCTATAAGATCAGCTTTAATTTGATCTTTATTTCGTTCCGTCATAGTTTTTTACTTTTTCATTAATTATTTTTGTGACTTCATCTAATTTAACTTTATTAACCAACATATTTTGAGCTGCTTCATGAATTAATGTTCCCATAAAGAAACTTGCATTACTTGGTAAACCAGATCTTTCTTTTGGTGTTAAAACAATACGTTGAAAAAATCTGACATCATCCGGTAAAGAATTTTCTGATTTGCTAGTATTGGTTAAACCAAATTTAGTATAACAATTATCTATAGTTCTTAAATCGTTTCCCATTGATTCGTTTGATAATATAGTTCTATGCACAATGCAAGACCATTTTATTACATATTTATTTACATTGATTAAAAAGTGAATTTAGTTATAAATGATTCGCAGATAGCGATGAAATTGCCAAAGCAAATAAAGATACGAAATAGCACCATTTTGGTGTCTACTGTAGATCCTGAAGAAGCTAAGAGAGAGGATTATATTGGCATTTACGATGGTAAAAAAAACACTATCAAAATAAGCAAAGCAATAAAAGAAAACAAATTATTATGCGATGTGCTTATTCATGAAGTTATTCATGCTATCTTAGATAAGGGGAACAAAAAGATAAGATCGGAAGAACCTACTGTTAATTTTATTGCAACGCAGTTTGTTCATGTCTTAGATAAAAACAAAGAACTGATAGGATTTATAAAACGATGTCTGAAATAGTAACCCTGACCAATTATCAAATTTCTCTTGCAGCTCAAGTCGGTTGTATGAGAGTAACAGAAACTTTAAGAATGAAACAATCTTGGGGTTTTAATTATAAAGAACCGGTTTATTTTCAATTTGCCAAATCCATCTCTGGAGCTTGTGCTGAATTTGCTGTTGCACATTATTTAAAAATAGCACCACAGATTCATGTTAATCATGGAGCAAAAGCTGACATTAAAGTCAATGGCACTGAAATACAGGTTAAATCCCATTTATATAAAAACGATAAAAAACCATTACTTTACATTAGACAAAATGCTAGACCAGGAGAATTATTTTGTTTTGTGTCCGACAAATCCCCAGAGTTTCGTATACTTGGATTTATTATGGCAAGTGATATTATTTGTAGTAAGGAACGATTGACAGACTTTGGTTTGCCAAGACCTCCAGTTTTTCAGCTTGATCTTAATGAGCTAAAACCATTAAATAAGATTGTATGAAAGTTTTAGATTTGTTTAGTGGTATTGGTGGATTCAGTCTTGGATTAGAATCAACCGGTTATTTTAAAACGATTGCTTTTTGTGAAAAAGATAAATTTTGTCAAAAA
>Ga0181407_1000219_pt1 | contig 19547 bp, 15 predicted proteins | sample 30SPOviralmetaG_FD_130136 | JGI IMG/M metagenome (GOLD analysis project Ga0181407, IMG submission 130136) | Marine viral communities from the oligotrophic San Pedro Time Series (SPOT) site, San Pedro Channel, CA, USA - 30 SPOT_SRF_2012-01-26 | ecosystem: Environmental > Aquatic > Marine > Strait...
GCGACCTTTACCTTCCCAAAGTGCTTTTTCCTTTTTACCTAATTTTTTCTTTAAATTGTAAATTAAAGATTTTTTACCAATGTACCTTTTTCCAGTTGGAAGGTGGGTTGTTTGATAGATGAAACCAAATGCATTCTCTGGGAGGTCACTGATTTCTTGTATAATTTTGTCTTGATAGTTCCATTGCATAATAGTAATGTACGAAAGCTATTTTAGGTATCCCAGCGAATAGCAAAAGTAGTGTCAGTATCTGTTGACATTCTAATAGGTTGTCCTAATTTACCCACTACTAATAGTTCATTATCTTCATTATATAAACCTACTGTAGTAACATAAGGTTGAAAAAGTGAGCTTGTTGTAAAATCAGATAGATTTTGATCGTTTGATGATTTTGTTTTTCTTGCTGAAGTATTCCTAGTAGATGTAAATTCATGTTCATCTATAGTACATAAATATTCATTTTGATGAATTAAATGGCTATTTTGGAATTTTAAATGACCTATGGGTTTTTTAGGACCATTAACATAATCGGGGTGGGTTATTACTGATAACCCATTAGAATAGAAACAATTTCCTACATATGGAGAACCATTACTACTACTAAAATGATGTAATATTTGAAGATCAGATAATGGTTTATTATATATGTTTATTTGACTCATTCCCCCATTAAAAGGTTCGTGGTTTTTAGTACTATCTTGCACTCCCCCTATATATAAATTTGCATCATTTCTAGTTACTCCCTCTATAGTAGATGTAGATTCTATAGCTTTTTTACCCTGTAGCCATATACTCATTTTAGATGCAGACATTCTACAAGTAACATGTTGCATAGATCCTGTGCCTGGGTATGTACGATTAGCATATGTAAATACTTTTTTAGTTTCAGTTCCATCGCTTCTTTCAAAGTGAAAACATACTCCCTTTCCTCCTCCTACTGTTGAGTCATTTGATTCACTTACATATATTTTAAAAGGATATCTTGGACCTGCAGATATGTCTAGGGGTTGTAAAACTCCTGTTGTTTTTGTTGATATTGGGGTTCCTGTTCTTGATTTGTTAGGAGTAGGTACTATGGTTTGAAGCCCTGATTTTTGAATTAAAGTTCGTTTATGTTTACGAATAGCCGAAGGTAAGTTAACCCAGAAAGAAATTGTAAAATCATCATTTGTATTAAAATCAATGAGGTCATTATGATACATTGAAACGGAGGATGTTGTGGGGTTATTTGTGAAATTTATTTCTGAGAAGTTTCCTTGTTTATATTGTAAAGCTTGAGCAGTGAAAGTAATATTATTATATTTAATTAGATTAAAATAATGACTATCATCATACTCATCTCCATAGGTTGGTGTATTATAGGAAACGGGAACATTATTAAGTATTTTTTTTCCTCTTCTATAATAGGCTGTTGCTTCCTTAGCATCATTTATAACTGATAAATCATATTTTCTAAAACCAAGTTCAGGGCCTAAATTAAAGACATTACTTCTAACATCTAAACTATAAGATAAAGGTAAATTAGAACCACTTTTATATAAATTACCTAAACCGTCATCTACTATTTTATATTGTCTAATTAAATCACTTCCTACACTTCCTGAAAGATAAAAGGTTGTTGGTTTTATTTGATTTCCTGTTAGTCCTGAGGGGAGGGACAGTACGTGTATTTTGTTGTATATTGTTCTTCTATGGTTTCTGAAGTTTTTTATACTACCCATTTTGGTAGCTACGTCCCTTTTATAATTTTTGTAAAAAAGATGATCTATTTGATTATATTTAATAGTATTTAAAACATCAAGACTTGAACTCCCCCCTCCGGATCCTGAACTAAAGGCATATAATGATTCAGATGTAAAACTAGCACTAAAAAGTCCTATACTACTTGTTGCTGATGAGGCGGAAGTAAAACTATATTGTTTATTAACATAGAAAGGAGATATATTTATGTCTTGTGCAGTAAGTTTTTTATAAACTGACATTTAGGTAGCATTTTTAATAGTCTAACTTCACTCTTACTAAGGCTTCTCGTGTAAAATCTTTAGCTAGTGGTTGACTTAATTTTGCTACAGCTAATAAATCTCCATTATCACTATATAATCCTACTGTGGTAACATAAACTCTAGGCATATCTATCATAGAAGTAAAATTAAGGGTTCCTTCAGCATCTACAAAAGAAGGATTAGTTGTATAATTAAATTCTGAGTTTTTAATTCTTGTAAAATAATATTGGGAAGCTACTTTTTCTTCGCTATCTAAAATGAAATAAGCTCCGTGTTTCATACAATTGTATAATTTTTGAGAGTTATTACCATTTGTGTTTGGAGATACTGATGAAGATAATTCTCCTATTTTAAATCTTACAGCATCTGGATTTAAAATTATAAAGCCTGCGTCAGGGTAAAATAAACCATAAGATGCTGATCCTCCTACTTGAGATAGAGAAGTTCCTAATTGTGTACCATTTGTTCCTGAAACTATATTATATTGTCTTCCTATATTAGTTAAAATAGCAGATCCTGTTTTTGTTATTGAATCATCTGTTAGATGTAGTTTTTCTTCTCCTGTACCCCCCGTTGCTCCTGATCCTGATAATACTAGATTTAAAGTTCCTGTTTTAAGATTATGTTTATATCTGGATCTTTCTAGATTTATTATATAAATATCATCTGGTGTGTGGGTACTAAATGTGAAATTTTCTGTTTCAGAACCAAATACTAATTGTCTATATTGGTTGTATACTACTTTAGTAGCACTATACCCAAATGATCCTGAATCGTTTGTAAAATCTACAGACCCTGATCCTGCTTTATGCCCATATGCTACTGAATATTGTACTGAGGCACTTACAGAGCTTGTTGGTTGGTTATATACTTCAATAAAGAAATTACCTTGGGAATTAGAGTCTGTTGTTGTTGATTGGATAGAAGAAGTATGAGCTGAGATTAAATTGTTTAGATTATTACTCCAAGTAGAAGTGACTATTTTATCTATACTTACTACTCTATCTTCTGATTGATATCTATGAAATGTTGACATTTTTTTATTTATTTATTATCTTAGCATAATTCCTGATTCTCCTTGTTGGAATTTAGTTGCAATTACTTCTTTGGTTATTTTTACTGGTATTGTTGTTCTCGCCCCTGAATCTACACCTTCAACTGTAATAGTTGTTAATAAGGAAGAGTTACTTCCAAATAAAGACGTACTATTTACAGCTGTAAGAGATAAAGATCCTCCTTTTACTGTTTCACTTAATGCTGCTTGTGTGAAGGGTCTAGATCTTCTAGCTCTTCCTTTGGCTCCTGTTCCTAAGAAGCTAGTAAATAATCTCCTATCAGAACAAGTAAAGAAGTATCCTCCTGGTTCTTTTAAATTAGATAAACCTGAGTAGTTTAGTGTTGTTGGGTTTAAATTAGTTGTTGAACCTAAAGTTAATTGAAGGGTTGAAACATTACAAGTAACTATTGGTAGTTTTGCAGTACCTCTTGGTAGTGTAACTAATTTATGAACCATTATATTATTTTCGTCTGGTATTGCCTCTAAAACAGGCATGTTTTCTATAGCCTCTCCTGCATATTGAGAACCATTTGGGTGGTTTTCATTATATAAAGTATAATCTACTTCGTCATCTGCCAAAGCGAATTGTGTTATTCTAAAATCGTTTCTTGCTAGTAGTTCACGACCTCTTTTAGTTAAGATTGCATCTACTGTAATTATTGTGTTATCTAAATATCCCATTGTTATGTTATTTTGTTATAAATATGAATTGTTTTTGTTTCTTGAAAAGTATTAACATGGATCTTCACCTCCTAAGTTATCAGTTTGGTCTCCTCCCCAAGGTCTTGGTATAATTATCTCTCTTCCTGGGAAATTAACTGGATTTTTAACTGTTGGTCCATTTTCTATTAAGTCAGCTATGTTTAAATAATAATCTATATTAGTTTTTATCATAGGGTGTAAATCCTCATGTAATAAAACGAATCCTTTAGACCCCACCCCATCAAATAATTGTTCATTTTTATTTAAATCTGCCATTATTACATTACTTCTTTTTTTCAGTTGTGATATAACGTAAGTTTTTATTCTAGGGGCTTCAACTTGAATTGCTTCATCGTCACATGCATTTAAAGCAGCATATGCACTTGAACTTGCATTATTAAACCAAGTATAATAAATATGATTTACACTTTCTGAATGTGGTGCTGGGTGTGAACTACTTGTTACAAACTGTGTAAAAGAAGGTCCTACTATCTTTGAATTTATAGCTAAATTATTAAAATGAGGTCTTCTTAATGATATATTAGGTACCCCTATTTCTCTTCCATGTGATAAAGATATACTACCAAAATGTCTTAAAGCTTGAGTAATATTTCTACCATATCTTTGTTCTGTTTGTATTCTTTTATCACAATTTTCAGCATTATTAAAAGTACAAATAAGCAGATCATCTTTTTCTGCCCGTGAGCCTACTAGATCACTATCGTCTCCTGATCCTGATATTATTGCTCCCTTTCTTGAAAATAATCTACTAAAAAATTGATAAACACTCCCCGTTCCATCTGCCGAGGGTCTTAAATTATTTAAATCAGTTGCTCCTTTCATTTTACGAGAATATGTACCTCCTCCCAAAGTAGCATTAAAAAAGGATGATGATTGGGGTTTTCTCCACCACCAAGTATCTTGGGTTGAGTTTATTGTAAACGATCCTGTTACGTCTTTTCTATTATGACCATTCCAAAAGAAAGGCACATTATTTTGTGATAATAATCCTTTACTTGCTGATATAGGTAACCCATAAAAATCTCTATATGTGTCTTTTGTTTGGTTAAATGGTGAATACTGAGTATTTAATTGCATTTCACAAGAATAAGGAGGATCAGAACATGTTACAAAAGTTGCAATTTTAGAGAATAATCCTCTATTATAATGAACGTTGTATTCAAAATTTAAATCATGTTCTGTCGTCTCATCTAAAATTCTTATTGCAAATTTATCTGCATATCGCATGTCTTGTTTTAGCATTCTTTCGAATACTTCATCGTATTTACAACCATCTAGTATTTCTGTTATAAAAAATTCATCTGTGTGGGGGTCAAAGGTATATATTTTATTTACGAATATAGAAGAAAAATCATTTCCCACTCCTGGGTATTGGGGGTCTTCATCAAACCCTGCTATTGTGGATCCAAAAAATAAAGAAGTTGTCCAATATCTTAATACAGGGGTCTTATTTACATTAACATCCCCTGTCCACGATCTAGTAACGTTAGATAAATTTTGGATATGGTGGTGTTTAAATCCTCCTACTTGAATAGGTGTTCCAGGTGCTGAATATTTATTTACGTATAATGCTTGTGTTTTACACCCATCATGTCTAGGATTAGTCCATCCATCATAAGACATTAAAGAATCATCAAACTCTACAGAATAATCTCTTCCATCGGTTGGGTGGGATCCTGTTGTTTGGCCCGGTAGGTGGGATACTGTACTCCTTTTAGTTTGTGGGGCGTAGTTATTTGGGTATATGTTTTGTGCCATATTTAATACATATTAATAATAAGATTCACTTCCGGAGTCTAAGCTTCTAAAGTATATTTTTGATAAGGGAGCTGATGTTGCGTTTCCTAATAATACACTAGATAAATATTGTTTATAACCAAAAGGTATACCTGTTGTTACTACTGGGTTTATAGGGGCTTGAGCTCCTATTTGTATTTCATCAAGTACATAATCACCCATTATATTAATTCTAAATTCTGATGAATTACTTGCTCCATGCATTCTACTTCCCGATGATTGACGTCCATAATTAGATCCCGAAGTTAAACTTCCAGTTGCAGGAATGGTAATTAAATCCTGTGTTGTTGATTTTTGTAATAATTTTCTTTGAGTAGGCCCAATATCACAATAACTGTTTACTGCTGCTCCTTCTAAAGAGCCCATTTCTATAGTTGTTTGAAAATGTTGATGAGATTGAGGTAACATAGTTGTATACTCATCTGTTGTAGGTAAATTTCTAGAGAATTTATTTCTTTCTAAGTAATGTGGTTCTATTAAAATACCTGTTTTTAAATTAGTTCTTGCAGGAACATGTTGTTCAATTATTTTGAACAACGTATGATCCATATATTGGATAAGTTTAATATAATCTCTATAATTATATCTATCTTTACCTTTTTTATATTTTTTAAAATATAAATCTTGTAATTCATTTAAATGGTTTCCAGTATTAGAATCTCCTATATATTTGTAAGAGTTAGCATTTTGATCTGCAGCTAGAGGGGATCCTATATAATCATCTAATCTGAAATTTCCTAGTGTATATAAAATATCTTCATTTATCTCGTTTGTAGGAGAGAAAAATACACCTAAATCTTCGTAGTCTTCTGCATGTCTGTCAGTAGTGGGGGTTGTAGACATTATATTAAGAGATAATATATCATCGTCTACAGAACCGGTGTCTATTCTTACTTTTTCACTAGTTATAGCTATTATATCTGGGGTTGTTAAATGATGGGTTTCTGTTTGTGATACCCATGTTGGGGTTGGTATGTTGCTTGTTATACTACTAGATGTTATGTAATCTACATCTATATTAGGGTGGAAACTTGAGCTGTCTTTTTGGATATTACTTCCTAAGGGTAATCTTAGAACTAAATTATGGAACGAAGAGGATACTGAATTACCACTATATACTAAAGAATCCAATGAATGTTTTGTAAGTGTATCATGAGATAATAATTCTCCAAAATGGTATCTTAATTCTTGAAATGAACCTGAGTATCTAAGTCTATCTATAGTAGTATATGCTGCATCATTATTTAAAGGTAATGCTCCTAAAAAAGCAAATTTAGCTCCTCCAATACCAGAACCCCCGTTATAATAAGGATCTCCCCAAGTTCTAGATCTTTGTACTTCTGACATAGAGTATGTTGAGGTAACATAAGATGTATTTTTATTAAAATTAGTTTGATATGCACCAAATTCTAAATTTGCTGCACTTCCTGATGTTCCTAAAGTCCCTATATAAACATTCCAAAATTCCCCATTATACGCAGGAAACTTATTTGTTTCAGCTACAACAGAATCGTTAACATATAATTCTATTTTTCCATATTGTATTCCATCTTTTGAAGAAGATATATCTGTTATGTTTCCTTCTGCGTTTGAAGATGTGTGGGGGGCTAATACTATATGAGTATCATTTGTTTCTATACTTCCTGATAAACCAAATAAATGGTACTTTCTACCATAGTAAGCACTCGCTGGGTTTTTTGATCTATAAGGTTTCATCCTAAATTCAACTGTTTTTGCAGATGATGACAAAGCATTTGTTAAAGATGAACTCCAAGGTGTTTGTATAAAAAATTGTGATGTATTTGTTGTGTCTCCTGTTAGGGCTAGTGTGTATTTGTCATGACTAAAAGATGTTGTTGTGTTTCTATCTTTATTAGGTCCTCCATATTCTTTAACATTTAATATTGTTGACGGTAAACCATAACAACTCATTAAAGCTTTGATTCCTCTTTCTGTTCCTTTATGTTTTAAAAGATAAGGTGCATTGTGAAATAATCTTTTATATGTTTCGTTAGTTATATCTTGTTTTGAGATTGAACCATCATTTGAAGCTGTTACTAATGTTTCAGATGGTACTCCTGAGGACGAATAATGGTGTGTCGTTCCATAAAATGCACTTCCTGATGTTCCCTCCCCTAATATATATTCTATTAGTCCTGTGTTTTCAAATTGATCAAAAGCCTCTATACCTAAACTTTTTAAAGCAAAAGATACTAAATTTTTAGATACTCCGTATTTATGGGAATTATTTTTTTGTTTGGTCATATGATGAACATAAGTCCATATACTATCGAAATGTTGTCCTATCATGTTTAAGAAAAGGAAGGCTTGATTATTATCATCATTTTCTAATATATGTCTAGGGACTAAATGTAATAAATTATCATCATTTTGTCTATCAAATAAAGAAGCTGATAATAATTGACCCCCATAATAAGGATTTGCGCTTACTTCACTTCCCAACCATGTTTTTGCTTGTGAAGAGGTTACAGATAATTGGGGGTAAGGGGAAACAGTACCTCCTTTTGGCCAAGAATATGTTCCTGATTCAAAATATAAAAACCTTTCATAACCATCAAAACCTTTTATTAAGTTTGTTTGTTTATTTTTAACATTATTTTTGTTACCTGTGACTGCTACACTTTCTGATGTATCCCCACCTATTGTATTTATTTCTTTTATTTGATGATCATATATTTCTAATAACTTTAGTTTATATTCAAAGTTTTTTAAACGTTCAGTTGCACTACCAAAATGAACAAAACCTTCGAAGTGGTAACTTACATCTAAAGATCCTGTGTCATTTATTGGTTTTATATAATCATATTGTATTTCGGGGATTTCTGTATTTTCTAGGTTTTGTAGTAAGTTTTGGTAAGAAGATGTTAGATTATATTCTAAAATATCATTATAACTTTTATACGATGAAGGTACACTATTTAATAATCTTGTATCTACTCTAAAATTTGGTCCTCTTAAAGGTATGGTTTCATCTCTAGGTTCTGGCTCCCCTAAATCTATATCAAAAGATATAGGATCCATAATGTCCTCTGTGATATTAAATGTATCTCCCTTTTTAAGATCTTTATCTAAGGGTTCAAATAATTTTACTAAAAGTTCATATTTTTTAGATTTTAAACCTACCCCTAAGTTAATTCCTACTTCTATTCTATTTGTTCCAAAATTACAAGTAAAATCTTGAAATATTAAAGAAGATTCTATTCTTTCAATATAATTTCCTGCTTGTTCTTCTAAGATTTGGTTAGAAACATAATTAGATATAGCCTTTAATTCTGTTCTGTTTGCTGATATTTCTTTTATTGTGAATATTTTGGTTCCTTCAGTTTCTCGACCTCTGGGTACTTTAAATAAAGATTGTCTTTGAAAATTTAGTATTAATTTAAATTGACCAAATTGATATCCTAACTGATCTAATATTCTTTTAGGATCAAAATATATCTCTTTAGAAGTTGTTCCTTCCGTACCTGGGGGAAATTCATATTGAGTAAAATCATGAACAGATAATAATCTATTATTATTATTATCGTAAACATGTAGTTCTATAAAGTCATTATCCCCTCCAAAAGATCTTGGTAGAACCCTAGACTCTATACCCCCTGAATTTATATCAAGACGTTCTAATATATCATAATTCTGAACTGCGTCTATTGGGGGGTTAGATATTGTATTAAATTCTAGTTGTTTAGATTCGTTATGAGATCTTCTTTGAAATTCTTTTTGTTCAATAGCTGCTTGTTCTGGGGTTGCAGGGTATTTATGTATAGGACTAGTAGGGGCTTGAGTTATTTGTGTTTGCCCTGTTCTTCCTGGTGTAATAGCCGCAGGGGGTTTATTATACCTAATAGGTTTCTTTCTACCTTTTCTATTTATTTTTTTATTAAAAGACTTCATTTATTCTCCAAAATTATAATATTCTCCTGTTTCTTTATTTACTCCCTTTCTTTTATCTCCAAAGTTTCCTTTTTCCCAACCTTTAAAACTATTTATTTCTCTTTGAGTAACTAAATAATCATCAGTCATATCCCCCTCAAATAATTCTTCATAAAGTTTGTCTACTCCTGTTAGGGTTACATTTTGGCCACTTTCTATCATTTCGTATATTCTTTTGAATTTTGATAGTTTTATTCTGACTTTTTTTAATTCTGGTCCCGCTTGTTTATACATTTTTCTTCCTTCTTCTCTCTCAGATTCAGTTTCTCCAAAGTTTCTTACACTTCTCCATTTATAATATTGACTTTCCATTTCTCTTTCTAAATCCCAAGCTTCATTAATTTCTTTCTCTAAAGCTTTTTGATAATCTTCAATACTATCATATAAATCAGGATTAGCTTTTCTATCAGAAGGATCTAATTTTAATGTTATTGATTTGATAGACTTTGGTTTACCCCCTGCTATGTCTTCTATATCTAAATAAGGGCCTTCTGGGATTTGATCTACTATATTTCTAGCTACTTTTATGACTGCTTTAGTTTCAAAATCATTATCTGTTTCTTTGAATCCCATAGATGCTTTTAAAGCAGCCCATGCTTCTCCTGGACTTCCCCCAGTGATTCTTCTTCTTTTTCCTAACTCCATATAATAATAGTTACCTCCACCCCCTCTAGATATAACAGTTCCATTTTTATAGAATGCGTGTTCATCTGGGTTTTCTAATTGATCTATTCTTTCTTCTAATTCTATTATTGTGTCGTTTAATTCATCTATTTCATCATCTTTAGGGTCTTTATAATCAGTAAAATAATCCCTACTGCTTTCTATAAGAGTATTGTGAGATTTCTCTCCTTCAAGGGGGATACTAAAAAATAATTCATCATACATTTTAAAAAATTTAGAAATATCCGGTGGGGGTATAATTTTTACTACTTCCTTAAAAGAACGATCAACTAAAGAGCCTAAGGTTTTATTCCCATAAACTGTTTTTCCTATTTTTATGCTTTGTTTTTGGTATGACATTATCTAATTACTTTAAAATGATAACCCTCATCGAATATTTGAATACCATCACTATTATCTGATCTAAACATTAATTTATAATAACGTTCTGGTTGTAAACTTTCCATCCATAAATCACAATACATGCCTTCTGAATCTGCGCTCATTTTTGTAAAAACTGTATCAAAGGGGATTATTGTTTCGTTTGTTTCTGCGTCTTTTACACTATAGTAGCTTGTTTGTGGTAAATATTGTGTATCTAAATAATTTGAACTTGTTGTAAATGTTCTATCTGGGTATCTTTTTCTTGTAGTTAATCTAAAACGTTGTTTTGATTTTCTTTGGAATTCTGATTTATTATTATAAAGAGATAAAAATATATCTCCACTATTTAGTATTGTACCTCCCCCCGTAGAATAAGAAGAATCATCCCATTTAAATGTTAATTTAGGAGGATAAATTGTATGTGAATCCATAGAGAAATATTTCATTTCGCCAAAACTACTTGATGTGTTTGTTTCTATAGATTCTGGTTGTTTTATAATAAAACCATGATTTTCGATCCCCGTAGGGTATGTTGCACTATTAAATAAACTTGCTGAATGTTTTTGTACAGCTAAAGTTACATCGAATTTTGCGTCTAAATTATCCGCATTTAAAAATTGTTGGTGTGAAACAAATCCACTTCCTGTATACCAATTTCCTCCCCCTGCTGTTATAAATGAAGAATTTATAGATCCTGTTGTTCCATCATTAAATAAAGAGGTGGTTGTGCTTGTGCCTCCTTGAAGAGAAAAACCAGCTAATGATGATGAGAATACTTTTTGGTTATTTCCTGATACTGAACTTGTAGTTACCATTATGTTATATAAAGATCCTGTATTTGATCCAGATAATATTAAGGTGTTACTAGAAGGTATATACGAACTTGAAACAAGTGTTAAGGAAGAAGATAGATTTATGGCTTCTGATAAATTGGCTCCAAAAATATCTATTGATGAGCTTATTTCTACGTAATTTTCTGATGTACTATTATCAAATAAAGAAGCTGATATTACTGGAATAAAATCAACTCCATTAATGGTCAATTCCATTTGGGATCCTGTGGGTAGTTCGTTTATATTAAAAGAGGAAGAGCCAAAAGTTAAATCCTCCCCCGTATTTGATCCAGATACCCATAATGTTCTATAAGAGTCATCATCTTTATATAACCAACTTGCCCCATCAGAGCCTGTAGGTATGTTTGTGAATCTTCCTGTTCCTTCATTGAAGGACTGAGATAAAGGATAAGCTTCTATATTTAAAGTTGTAGTTAAATTTTTATGTTCTGTAGAGAATAATTCTAAAGAAGAGGACCAGACTGCTGTTGTTATTTTATTTGTAAGTATATCTTGGACTTCTGCTGTTTTGAATTTTATTAAAATTCTAGAAGGATAATACCTTGCATCTGAGGTTCCTTTTTCTTTTACAACTTCAAGAATTTCATCATGTCCTGTATTTAAACCTATTCTACTAGGGTGAGAATATAAAGTCGTGTCTTTTTCGGGGAAAATTGAATAATATGCCATTTTAGTATGTTGTTGTTCTACCTTTAATATTAATATCAGGAAATCTTACTTCAAATATACTTGGGTCTAGTGAGGGGTATATTATTCCATTTTTTGTAGCCCCTATTATATCATATTTGTATTGAGAATATCCTTTTGATTGACCCGATAGGTTATCTATTGTTATTTTTTGTACATTCATAACTCCCTCAACTGTCCCTAATAAATTATATATTTCTGTTGTTATTATTGGTTGATTTATTTGCCATTTATCTATAGAGAAAAAATCTTTTAATTCATTTATACAATTTAATACTACTTCTTCATTATTAAATGTTTTAAATGTTATAATTTCAAAATCAACTGATATATTAATGGCATAAGCGTCTTTAATATTTATAGCATCTGTTAGCATTCTTTGTTGTTCTAAATAAGTTGCTAAATTTTGTTTTGTTGCTGGGTTTAATTTAGTTAGTTGTTTTTGTTTATTATACCCCAAAACATACATGTTTAATGCTAAGGGATTAGGTATTCTATTAGATTCTCCTGTGTATGTTCCTAATTGGTCATCTTGGACCATATATGCTTTAGCTACTCTACCTAATTTAGCTGGCATAGAATATGTTCTTACTATATAATCGTCTTTAGTTACTGCTCTATTTTGAGCTGAAAAAGATGCCATAGTATTCATTCTTAATTCTTCAATACTATCCCCTGTTCCCCCTCCTAAAGCTGGGTTTGGGTTAGTACAAGTTAAAGATTCTAAACAAAAATCTCTAGTAACACCATTTAAATTAGGATTCGTATTAGAAATTATACTGTCTGTCTTGTTTATTGTATTTGCTCCTACATTTGCCTTCATCCCCCCTCCTTTAAGATAAGTTACTGTTAATGTTGTATTTGAGGGGGCTTGGCCATATGCTCTAGTGTATAAGAAGTTTGATGGGTCATAAGCTTTGCTCATTTTATTTCTTCCATCTCTAATTCCTAAACCTATATTATCTGGGTTTGGAATAATTTGTTCGTCGTCTTTATCTGAAATCCCACCTCCAAACTGAATTTGTAATGTTCCATCTTCTAAAAATCTAGTTATGTATCTTTTTGGTACTTTTTTCAATTTTAAAAGATAAGGGGTTGCTTGGGTATATTGATGTAAATCAGGATCATTACCCCCTGTGTTTTCTACATCTTCAAATATAGTATCTTGAGCTAAATAGTCTACTTCATACCATCTATTACCATCTGAATCTGTTATGCTTTCTATTCCTATTATTTCTGCATCTGGGACATTTAGTACTTTAAATTTTTCAACAGATCCTATTGAAAAAGTAGTTGAAATTGTTTCCGCGGATATTACCTTTCCTGTTTTCTTTAATAAATAATATTGAGGGTTATTTGCTGTGTCTAATTGATATACGTTTACTTCTGTTGGGCTGAAGGAAGAAGAATGGTTAAAATCTACCTTTTCATCAAGTCTAAATTTAGATCCTTCAGATGAATTAAAAGTAGATCCTTCATTTACTTTAATAGCATAATTATAATCAGGTTTATAAATAGTTCCTACTAATTTTGAAGGTACTAAATGATATAGTTCTAAATCTGTTGTTGATGTTGTTATTATTTTAGGTCTATACCCCATAGAATAAGCTAAACTATATAGGTTTTCTTTTTCTTGGGCTAATGATAAAAATGTTTCTTTTAGTTGTGTGTCTGTATAGAAAGATAGAACATCCCCTACATAAGCTGCCATTTCTATAAATAGCATTCCTGGTGATCCCTCACTAAAATCATTATATGTGTTGGGGAAATATACTTGTGCAAAGTCTAAAAGTTGATCTTTAAATGAATTGTAATCTTTATTTAAATATCTTAATTCTTTATCTTGTGTTTTATTTGATACTTTTGAATATGCCATTATTTAAAATTAAGTTGTATTGCGTCTAATGTTTCGTCTAATATAAATTTATAAGTTATTCTAATGAAAAGAGTATGATCATCCGCTATAAATTTTGTTGTTAAGTTTGTTATTTCTATTTCAGGTACATAAATAAGGGTTTGATTGTTTACTCTATCTTTTAAATCTTCTTCATTTATGTTTTGTTCAAATAATAATCTTTTTACCCCTACACCAAAAGTAGGTTCCATTATTCTTTCCCCCGGATCAGTTAGTAATACATTTAGTAAATTTGATTTTACTTGTTCTTTTGTAGAAAATGATGAATTAAAAACAGCATTACCATTAAACGGAAAAGTAACCCCTATAGCTACATTTTCATCTGCATCTAATGGATTTATATTTATGGTTCTTCCAGGTTCGTTTAATTGTGGGGCCATTTATTATCTTCCTTTTTTCTTAGCTATTGCTTTCATTAAACCACTATAATCTCTTGTAACTGCGTCTGCTACTACATTTGGCATATTTGCTGTTTCATCTATTACACTAGGAGCCATAGCTGTTTGTGTGTTTGTGTCTCCCTGTGCTGTTTCATTTAATAGATCATTTAATGATGAATTAGATGTGTAGTTTTGAGGGGGGCGTTGTTTGATAGGTTGAGTTCCCATAATTTTTTCTCTTAAAGATGATTTTGCTTCTTGGGGGACTTCAACCTGACTTTTGGTGTGTTCTACGATTGTTGGTTTTAATTCATCACGTAAGTCTTCCTTAAGTGATTTGATTTCTCTGCGTAAAGAATAATCTATTTCTTCTCTTACTACTTTTCTGATTAAATTTTCGAATGTTGATGCCTTCATTGTTGTTTGTGTTTGTTATAAATATAATTTTTTTATCCTTTCTAGTAACTATTATTTATTATAATGCTGAATTACTATTATTAGTTATTCCTCCCGACCCATATCCTGGAGAAGGGAAAGAAGGTTGTTGTTGGGTTGTTATATTATTTCTTTCCGCCATATAATTTTGTGTGGGTCCTTCATAGTTTGGAGGGTCAGATGCATAGTCACTTGCCCATGATAATTCTTTTTCTCCAGTCGCATAATCAAAATCTACTCCTTCAAAAAATCTACTAAATCCTACCATTTGAAAATTAGCATTAAATACTTTTTCTATAAATTCTGTTCTTCCTGCTAGTGTTAAATTAGCCATTGTGTTATCATAAAATTCGCCTAATTCGTCCTCCCAATTTGTGGGGTTTGATGTTTCTAAATCAATATTATCTAAAGAATATCCTGGATATCCAATTGCTGCTAGGTATTCTTCGGGTCTTAAAGGTCTACCTCCTGCACTAGTAAAAGGTATTGTATTATCGGAGCCTCCTCCTCCAGTGTTTTTACCATCTGTTAGAGAGCAATTTCTTAATAATTTTAAAAAGTAAATTTCTAACATTTGTCTTATCATTTTTAATTTACTAAGTAGATTTTTTATTACTGATAGTATATTATTTATAATACCACTTAACATATCTCCAACTTTTTTAACATACATTGTAATAGCTATTAAAGCTCCTGTGATTGCTGCGTTTATTAGTACTATTTTTGCTAGTGCTTTTTCTACTAGATCTTTTGCTAAGACTATGGGGCCTGAGGGGTTTGGGAAATATTGTGTAGAGGGGATAAATCCTATTCCTTTTATTATTACGTTTGCTACTACTACTACTTTTGTTAATACATCAATTAATTTTTTTAATTTTTCCCCAATTGATTTTATTTTTTCAAGATTATTTAATACTTTTTCTAGTTTCTTTTTTAGGTTTTCAATTGATTTTTCAGCCCCTTGTACTTTTTTTTATATTTTATCTATTAAAGATTTATATTTTTTATAATTTTTTTCAGCCCTTTTTATTGAAGTAGGACTACAATATCTATTATTAAACTTGTTTAATAGTTGACTTTGTGAAGGTAATTTATTTTTTAAACTATTAACCTTTGTTTCAGCTTCTGTTCTAAGTCTTTTTTTAACTTGGTAAATAAGTTTATCATTTTGTGCTAGTAATCTTGCGAATATTTTTGTTGCCATAATTTTATTATTTTCCAAACATATTATCTGCTGGTAATTTTATTCTAGAACTCTTTATTTGTGGTATATTACTTTTTACATCTATTAATTCTTGTCGTATTAAAGAACACGCTCCTGGGGCTCCAGGAGCTGTTGGTCCTGCTGCATTTATTTGGATTTGTTGTGTTTCAATAACAGTACATAGATCATCTATTGCATCTGCCATATCTCCTAGTATTCTTTCTAATTGGTCCCCTAAAACTGCATGTTCAGATGGGAATCCTTCATTTTCTTCTAAACCTAAATGAATGTTAGGAGAGTTAAAAACAATTTGACTATTAGTGTTATCACTAGTATCAAAATGTATATTACCATTAGCACTAAAAGATATATGCTCATGTGCAAATCCTAAAATAGAATCTGTTTTTGAATTAAATAATACTCTATCTGAATTTAGTATTACTTGTTTTCCCTGGTATTCATGTGGTAGTGTTGGTGTTGCCATTTTTATTTTTTTATGCTGATGTTCCTAATTGGGTTACATAGTCTATGAAACAACCATGGCTTTTTTGCATTTTCTTAAACCCATCATGTCCCTCAACATAGGCTTTAGATTTACCCCACCCACAAGTTGAATTAAATAACATTCCTAATCCATCATAATAATTGTCTACATTTTGAAAACCACCAGTTGTTCCCCACGTTTCACAATATTTCTTATAATGGGGGTATCTAAAACGCTTCATATAAAAAGCTAAAGCTGATTCTGCTGCATAATCTACATCATTTAGCATATCTGGATTAGATAATACTTTATTTGTTGACCACCCATTGGCGTTTTGCATTATTTCTCCTACTTTTTTATAAGTAACTTTCCACGTTATTTGATTAAATCCTCTACCTCTATATGCCCACCCATCACCTACTTTATTGTGGCCATATTTATCTGCTCTTCCTGCTCCATATTTTGAAGAGAATGCTATTTTTTTAGACCCAAAATTTAATTTAGTTCCTGCTCCATATACACCATAAGTGATATCCCACCATTTCTCTTCATTCCAACCACCTCCTGCCCAAGAGGGTCCTAGGTCTTTTATATCCTGAGAAGTCATGTGTTTTATAGTAGACCCAAATACCTTTCTCATTCTTTCCTCACTAGTATTTTTCCAAGTTTTTTCTCCTTTGGGTTTAAGACTACATTCTTTTGCACAACAAGCTAATATACCTACTTGAATATAATGGTTACCTAAGAATTTTGTATCAAATCCCTGAACAGTACCAAGGGCTGCATAACGATTCATAGCTTGTATAAGTGAATTTATATTATCTACCGGATATCTTGAACATCCTGTTTTTGTAGATTTTATTAAGGGGTTGTTTTTCTTTATTTTTTTAGTAGTTGTCCCATCATCACTTGTTACAGTTCCTTCATTAGAATTAGGCACTTCCCACCATGGTGTTACTACTGTTACTCCATCATCTACCCATTCTACTAAATCAGTGGCAAAATCTTCATCAGTAAAATCTCCACTTTCAATTAATTCATCAATTAATCCTATTTCTTCTTCTACTGTTGTAGTTATTTCTACTGGTTCTATTTTTTCTTCTTCTGTAGTTGTTACTGCTTCTTCTTTTTCTAGTTCTTGTTTTTCTTCTTTAATTATTGTTTTTTCAACTTCTACAGTTTCTGGTTCAGTATCTGCTACTATTACTTCTGTATTGGTTAATTTAGGAGTTGTATCATTAGGTATTTCTACGACAGCCTCCCAAGAAGCCCAATGATTAGAAGCTACTTGTAAATTTTCTATTTTTTGATTTGAAGTGAGATAAATGGATGAGCCATCTGTATTTACATTTTCTATTGTGGGTATCCATCCTTCTACTCCTGCATCTGGGTTTTGGCCGTTCCTTATTATAGTGATGGGGTCTCCAACCACCCCAATAGATGACCAAGGGTTTTTACTAGCATCTATTATTTTATTACTTATATTAGTTGATCCAAATCTTATTGAGTTTCCAAATCTACCCTCTAATAAAAAATCTCCTTCATAGGGTAATAATGGTTTAGTATTTAATCTTTCATTAAAATATTCTCCTAGGGGGATGTCAGTACCCCCATCTGTTACTGTTCTTATTATCCCCCCTGTGGTTTCTGGGTAGTCGTTTTTTACTTCCTCCTTATCTAAGTATGATTCTACGTTAGGTATAGCATTATGATGAATACTATTCCATATATTAATATTAGGTAAATAATATGATTGTCTTAAATCCTTATCTATATCCCTACCTGTACCACTAACTAATAATACTATTTCTCCTTTTAAAGGGTATATTTTTTGATTTGCAAAAAGGGGTTTTGCAGAAAGCATATCACTTATTTTTTGTCCTTTTTCTGGATTTTCTAGTATTGGGTTATCTTTAGTGTCACCTACTTTAATATAAAATATAGTTCCTACAGAATCAAATCCCCCACTTTTTTCAGCTAATTCGTGGTTTATATCTAGTATGACACTCATTACTTTTACAGGGATTAGGTTTAAAGCCCCTCCCGCTCCTATACCACTATTACTTTTAATTGATGTTGTCATCGGGAGCCTCTATTTGTTTAGGTTTTTCTACGGTTTTAGCTATTTCTTCAGCTACATCCATTAACTGATCCATTTCTTCAGCTGTTAATAAACCACCATCTCCATTTGAAGATGCTCCTGAAGATAAACGTTGTACAATAGCTGCCATCTTAATTAGTTGGTCGTCATTTTTAACGCTTATTTCCATATATTCCTTAATTAAAGGAACTACTACAGTAGCATCACCTAAAGATTGAACTAAAGGACGTAATTCGGCAATTAAAGAAGCAAGTTGTTTAGCTTTTTTCTTTTGATTGCCGTGAATTTCTTTTAGTAAATCACCAAAAGATTTATCGTCAAATAATATCTGGTCTAATGAATCCATATTGTTTTATTATAAATATGGTTTTTCTAAATTCTTACATATCCTGTTTCAGCATATTCCTCATAAAGGGTCTTATATAATTTTTTTAGAGATTTAGTTACTTTAGTAATTGTAGGGGTTTCTACATCTGTTATTTCTCTTATGTAAATATAAAGTGCCTTTTTATTAAAAATTTCTAAATTTTCTCTACGTTTAAATAATATATTAATAGCATCACATACTTTTCTATCTTTATCTTTTTTAAACATAGTAAACATGTGTTTATCTATATATTCTGTCATATAATCTATAAAGTCTTTGATTTCTTGTTTACGTCCATCTCTTCCTAATTGACGTAAAACACCATCATCTTCATCCGCGGCTAATACGTCTACTTTTTGTTTTTTCTTTTGATAATTAGTATTATTATATAAGATAAGATAATTTTTACCTACAATTGAAAAATAACTAAATGCTTTTGAACCTTTTTCTGGTTTAAAATAATCTAATTTTTCTAAAAGAAAACAAATTACTTCATGTTTTAAATCTTCTAAATCATCTACTTCTGTATAGTAGAATTTGAA
>Ga0181407_1000220_pt1 | contig 19517 bp, 21 predicted proteins | sample 30SPOviralmetaG_FD_130136 | JGI IMG/M metagenome (GOLD analysis project Ga0181407, IMG submission 130136) | Marine viral communities from the oligotrophic San Pedro Time Series (SPOT) site, San Pedro Channel, CA, USA - 30 SPOT_SRF_2012-01-26 | ecosystem: Environmental > Aquatic > Marine > Strait...
AATCTCAGACAATGTTGTCTTAGACTTCGAAGCAGACGAAGATCTACTCACTCTTGCAGAGCAGACATCAGGCGTTGCAACACAGACTCCCTTACTACAAAGTGAGCAAGAAAGTGTTCCAGCCTTGACATCAAGCGACCCCTACTAATATTACTAGAGTCCGACTTCTTTCATGGAGTCGGACTCTTTTTTTTTAATGACAGACAATACTCAGTTAACTCAGCTGGCTACCAGCTTCTTGGAGTTGTTTAAATGCAACCCCAATGTACACGGAGAAACTAAACTAACAGGTAAGTTTCGTGACCGTGACGGGAAATGTGATTCAAAATCTTTCCTTGTTAAGAACAGCATAACCGTTGGGTTATGGGAACAACATATAAAAGGTGAAAAACGAATTGGTTGCACACCACTACAAGAAGACAGCTCAGTATACTGGGGTGCTCTTGACATTGATGTGTACCAAAAAGAAGACACGCTTGAAAAACTAACAGAAGCAGTAACTGCAAATAAATTACCATTTGTAGTATGCCGATCTAAATCTGGGGGTGCACACGTATACCTGTTCTTAGCAGAACCTGTCGCTGCTAAAGATATGATTGACACTCTTAAAAGCTTCTCGGCTTTCTTTGGTCAGGGTGTATCAGAGATATATCCCAAGCAGCCCAAGATCGGCACACGCAAAGACGACAGTAAGTATGGTAACTGGCTAAACATGCCATACAGTGGCAACCCTACTTTACAATATGCTTTCGATGAAGAAGGCAAAGCACTAAACCCTGCAGAATTTATTGAGTATGCTAACAACAAGAAACTCACTAAAGAACACTTTGATAAGTTAACAGTACCCAGTAGCTCAACAGAACCGTTTCCCGAAGGACCGCCGTGTCTTAATTACATATTTAGTGAGCGATCACAGGCAAGTGAGAATAGAAACATCACACTAGCCAACGTAGCCGTATATCTTAAAAAAGCACAACCTGCTGAGTGGAAGCAGCTTATACACACATACAATCGTATGTTTAGTGAGCCCCTCAACGACAGAGAAGTAGAGGCTATTATAGCTTCCTATGCTAAAAAGGATTACAAATACCAATGTGCACAAGAACCTTTATGCAGATTCTGCGACGCCAAGCTTTGTGGTCAACGCAAACACGGTATTGGTGGTGAAGACTTTATGCCCAACAATCGTTCGCTTGTGCAGCTCAAGAGCGACCCGCCACTTTGGTATCTGACTCTGGACGACACAGAGATACAGCTTAGCACAGCAGAGTTTGATAACTTCAATCTGTTTAATCAGAAGGTTATGGAGAGGTTGTTATATAAGTTTCCAGTTATTAAACAAGACGACTGGATCAAACAACAAAACTTGTTGCTTAAGAACTGCACACAAATCGACATACCGTTTGAAATGACACCTGTCGGTCAACTTGTAGAACTTGTATCTTCATTCTGCCACTCATCAGTTGATAACGCAGAGCATATTAATCACGGACCAGTTAAACGCTCCGATGGTAATTACTTCTTCCGTATGTCTCATCTAAAAGACTTTCTTGAACAACAACGCTTTAGAGACCTACCCTCAAATAAAATCTTGTCGGTGCTTAAGAAAGTACTTAAAGCTGAGCCCGACAGAATACAAGCAAACCAAGTCAACACGAGATGCTGGCGAATACATAAAAGTAAGTTAGACGCAGATAATATTGCTAACTTCCCTGAACTAATAGAAAACAACAACTACTAATATGACACTAAAAACATTATTAATTGCAATGATTATTGTAGAAAGCGGAGGTAACAAAGATGCTGTTGGCGACAACGGCAAATCCTTTGGCTGTTTACAAATGACTAAAGCTTATGTCGAAGACGCAGCTAAGCACGCTGACGAAGGATGGGTGCACAGAGATGCATTTGATATGAATACAGCATTTAAAATATTCAATGCTTATATAGATAAGTACGCAACTGAGGACAGGATTGGACGACCTGTTACTCCTGAAGATATTGCTCGTATACACAACGGTGGACCAAATGGATGGAAGAAAAAGTCCACAGAGAAATACTGGGAGAGGGTTAAAGAGGTTATAAAAGCCAATAAGAAAAATGACTGATCCTAAAATATTCGTAGCTAGTGCAGGCACTGGTAAGACTACAACCCTAATGAACCTGTTGGGTGAGTGCTTAGATAAATGCTCTCCTAAACAAATTGGGTTTACAACCTTCACCAAAACAGGTGCACAAGAAGCTATTGACCGAGCTCTTAAGTTACACACTGAATACAGTCTTAAAGACTTCGAAGCATTCAGTACGCTCCACGCTCTATGCTACAGACGCATACCACACAAAAAGATTATCAGTTGGCAAGACTACAAAACTCTTAGTGAGTTGTCTGGTTATAGACTAACTGGTGGCGTAGTTGTATCCAACAAAGATGGTGTCACATTTACATCAGGTGGTGGCGACCGCATACTGTATTACAACAGCTTAATGCGTAACATGCTCATAAGCCCTGAACAAGTTCTTATTGATAACCCCAGCCACACAGTATCCGTAGCTGAGCTAGAGAGCTTCTCTAAGTTTTACAAAGAGTTTAAAGACAACAATGATCTGTATGATTTTACTGATCAGTTAGAACAGTTCATTGAGAAAGATATTAAGCTAGACCTTGAATACTTATTTGTAGATGAAGCCCAAGATTTATCTCCATTACAATGGAAAGTCGTGGATCAACTAAGCATTGGAGTTAAACAAGTTTATATTGCTGGTGACGACAAACAAAGTATCTACAAGTTCTCAGGTGGTGACCCCGCATCTTTAATTAACAGAAAGGGTGATCGCAGTATCCTTGATACCAGTTACAGATTACCCGAGCCAGTACTTAACTATGCAGAAGAGATTGCGGAACGCATCTCAGAGAAACAAGAATACACAGTTCAATCTGTTAAACCTGAAGGCAGCGTTACCCACATCAAAGGAATCAGAGACTTAGACTTTTCAAATGGTTCGTGGTTGCTACTATGTCGCAACAGGGCATTTCTACCATACTACGAACACGAGCTCATTAAGAAACGTCAGCTCTTTATATCTGGCGGTGACTGCAGCTTATTTGACGCTGAGACAATTAAAATGATCAAGCTATGGGAACAGTTGCGTCAGGGCTACAAGCTTGCTGTGCGTGACCTGAAGGTGCTTTACAGAAAGTATTTACCATCAGGTGTGGCAGTAGCACGAGGTTCTAAGAAGATTATGGACAGCCTTCCTGAGCTAGAGATGTTCGATAAGCACGAGCTCTCTACAAATTACGGCTTAAGAACAACAGTTTCTTGGGATAATATATTTAAATTGTCAGACACTACAAAAGACATCTTACTCAAAGCTGAGAAGGATGGGGGCTTAGAAGAAGTTCAAGTGGAAATTAACACAATACACGCTGTCAAAGGTAGAGAAGCTGACAATGTTGTCATACTTCCCGACCTTGTTGAGATGACAAGCAAAGCATATGCTAAAGATCCTGACAACGAGCACCGTGTTTTTTATGTTGCAGTGACCCGTGCAATGCGTAATTTATATATACATCACCCACTCACAACTCGCTTTTATGAAATGCCATGACTCTTGAAGAAATACTAAATGAATTGCTCGATATTGCCAATGAACACGGAGGTGATCTCGAAACAAACATTGATAATGTAGTGAGTAGCCCCAATAAAGAAGGCTCTAAAAAAGAAATTTCAGTTATAATTAAAATTAAACCATGAGTTATTTAACAACAGCAGAACAACGAAGCTCATTTATGCAGTGGGCTGCTCAGCGAATAGCAAAAGAAGTGGAAGAGAACGAAAGAATTGAAAAGCTTACAGGCAGTAGAGATATACTACCTCAAAAATTTTCACTTACTGACGGTCGCTTAACTAAACAACAGAAGCTCCGCTTAATTAAAGCCATTGATGAACAACGAGATGTGGGCGTAGCCACTCCTAAAGCTGCAAAAATATACGGAATTCACCATTGTACATATTCAAAATGGAGAAGGATGTATGGCTTAGGCAGATATGTAAAAAAATGAATTATAAAACAACACCTTTAAAACACCAAGAGTCTGCTCTTGGTAGATTTGTTGACCAACCATACGGAGCTTTGTTCTGTGAAATGGGTACTGGTAAGACAAAGATTATGCTAGATATACTGGGTAACAATGATTCCCAAGATATACTAGTTGCAGCTCCCAATGGATTACATTTTAACTGGGGAGCTATTGAAATACCCAAACACTTTCCCAATGAAGATTGTGAAGTCTACACTTGGAGAGGTATGCCCACAAGTAAAGTTCGTAAACAAGACTTAAAGCATTTTATAAAATGTGAAGCTAAGTACAGGTTCTTGCTTATCAATGTAGAAGCACTCAGAACAAAAAATGGTTATGGACTTGCAGAGAACTTTCTTGCATCAGATAGAAACAAGCAATTTGTAATTGACGAATCTACCTGTATTAAAAATCCCAAAGCACAGCAGACAAGGTCTGTATTAAAGTTAGCTCAGATGTGCCACAAGAGGTGGATACTGAACGGCACTCCAATCACACAAGGTCCTTTGGATCTGTTTAGTCAATGTAAGTTCTTATCTAGAGATGCCATACCATACAGTACATATACAGCATTTAAACATAAGTTCGCTGTAGAGACTACAATGACAATGGGTCAAAGAAGCTTCAATAAAATTATTGGGTATCAAAATTTAGAAGAGTTAACAAAGCTCTTAGAACCATTTAGCTTACGGTTAGAGAAGAAAGATTGTTTGGATTTACCAGACAAGACATTTACTACTATGGCTGTTGAGTTAGAAACTGAACAAGAACAAGTGTACAAAAGAATGAAGGACGATTGTATTGTTGAATTTGAATCAGGCAATATAGTTACAGCGACAATGGCTCTGACCAAGTTGGTTAAGTTACATCAAATCCTTACTGGGTTCGTAATGACTGACGATGGTCAAGCTGTTTCGCTTAAAAATAATAGAATCAAAGCCTTGTTACAAATAGCTGAGACAAGCCAACCATTGGTCATCTTTTGTGCATACAAACAGAATGTTCTACAAGTCGAAGAAGCTTTGTCCGAAGTATATGGTAAAGACAGCGTTGTAGTTTACAGTGGTGACACAGCATCTACAAACAGAACAGAAGCTATTCGTAAGTTCCAAGATGGTGAAGCTAAGTTCTTTATCGGCACATCTGCTGCAGCCAAAGGTTTGACATTACACCGTGCTTCAACAATGGTATATTACTCAAATAATTACAGTCTGGAAACTAGGTTACAGAGTCAGGATCGTATACATCGAATTGGTCAAAATCACAAATGCACATACATTGACCTTGTAGTTCCTCAGTCTCTAGACGAATCAATCCTTAAACGATTACTTCAAAAGAAAGAATTATCTAGTGAAGTACTTGATAACCTTATAGATCTAATTAAAAACTAATGTCAGATACATTTGCAAAACCAACAGAACAAATACTAGCCAAGGGCTTAAGAGCAGTTACCGCAGCATGTGAAGCTCTTACAGAACAAAATAAAGTCCTAAATAAAGATATTGACGGACTAAAAAATAAAGTTAATAAATTAGAAGATAAACTCTTACTGAATAATTAATGGCTAAAACACCCAGAACCAAACAGCAGGTCGTTAAAGAATACGCAGCAGCGTTTCCTGCTTCTGGGAATTTAACTTTAGCTAAACATATATGCAAAGAGAACCCAAATTTATTCCCCACCCTTGATGCAGCCCGATCCGCAGTACGCCATGTTCGGGGCAATAATGGTAAAGTAAGTAGAGATAGAGCTCTCCCAGAACTTATGAAAAAAAATGGTAAAGCAGGGGAGTATAAAATCCCCAAATCACTCGTACCTAAAAAACGCATAGTACGAATTCCTGACGGAAAAACATTATTGTTATCCGACATCCACCTGCCCTTCCACGATGTAGAAGCTGTAGAGTGTGCCTTAAGTCACTGTAAAGATCCTACTAATATTATACTTAACGGCGACACCGTAGACTTTTACGCAACCAGTCGCTGGGAATCTGACCCCAACAATCGTGACCTAGCAGGAGAGCTACAAGCTAGTCGTCAGTTTCTAATGCACCTGCGTGAGCGTTTTCCAAAGGCTAACATCTTCTTTAAGATTGGTAACCACGAAGAGCGTTGGGAAAAGTTCCTGTGGCGTAAAGCTCCTGAGTTATGTGGTGTCCCTGACTTTAAACTAGAAAAACTACTCCGCTTTGAAGACCTTGACATCCAAGAGATTGGTGGTCGTCAGCTAACAAAAGCTGGTGGTTTGTGGATACTACACGGACACGAGTTCTTTAATACCTTTGACCCAGTAAACTTTGCTCGTACACTACAAGTTAAGACGGGCGTGTCCACAATCGCTGGTCACAAGCACAAAACCAGTCAGCATTCAGTCAAATCTATGGACAATAATACAATCGCCTGCTGGTCAGTTGGTTGCTTATGCGACCTTGAGCCTGACTACATGCCCGTAAACCAATGGAATTTAGGCTTTGCTGAGATTACCCACAAGGGTAAAAAGTTTGAAGTTAACAATTACCGTATTATTGACGGCGAAGCTTATCGTTAACCAAAAGTTTTATATTTAAGCGAAACGAGATTACTACTAAGTATATCATCATTAAAAATAAATTTATAAACTTCACCTTTAGCTACAGGCATAAACATAGTCGCATCAGTCGCAGAATCAGTACCAGAAGAAGATCTTCTGAGTGCTTCTACTCTAAACTCCAAAGTATTATTAACGTAATAATTAATCAGTCCCTGTTTAGTACTAGTTGGTGTCTGCCTTGCTATAAAAAACATATCTGTAAGTGCTGTTCCAGTAACTTGTCCGTTGCTGGGAATAGAAACTTCAGTCCACCCTGTGCTATATTTTCTATTTTCTACTGCTTCTTTAACAGCTTTACTAGTTGGAATAGCAGTGTCTGTCGCTGTAATACCCTCGACAGAATCTTCTAAAGCAGACCCTGCAAATGATGCTGTAGTAATAGAAGCACCTGCGGACACTTGAGTATCTACGTATGTTTTAATAGCACCACTTTCAACTAAGTTCTGAGTGTTGTCGACAACTGTAGCTGGAGCATGAGCTTTATTTAAAGCTGCTTCAATCTGAGTTGCAGTAAGATTTATTTCGTAATTAGCCATGTTATGATAATTTAATTAAAAGGAATAAATTTTCTAACAACTGTAAGGGGGACGTTATTAGCAGCTTCAGCAAGAGTAAGTGTAATATTAAAAGATGCTCCACTTCTTGCGGAAATAGTAAAAGTACCGTCATAGCCTTGTGATTTGTATGTTACACCATCCACTACTGCTGTTAACTTTACAAAAACATCCGTAGGGTTATTTCTACCCGTTTTTTCCTTAGCGTCATAATAACTTATTACAATAGTGCCATCATGTGGAGTATTTCCGCTTATTGTAGTTGTAAGGCTTGATGTTGAAATTGTGCCTAAATTTTCTGGAGCTTTTAAATTGAAATTATCTTGCACAAAATCTTTAACAGCTTTACTAGTTGGAACAGCTGTATCAGTGGCTGTTATTCCGTCAGTAGAGTCTTCTAAAGCCGATGGAGCAAAAGAATTCGTAGTAATAGAAGCACCTGCAGACACTTGAGTATCTACGTATGTTTTAATAGCACCACTTTCAACTAAGTTTTGACTGTTAGGTGTTGGTTGCGTGTCAGGAGTGTCTGCTTTGTTCAGGATCTGCTGTATTTTCGACGCAGTTTGATTTATTACAAAATTAGCCATAAATTAACATTTCCATTTTCTAAGTGCAAGAGCTTTACGAGTTGGGCGACCCTTTGAATCTTTCATAGGTCCTTTGACTCCACCCATCCTTGCACAGAATGAACGGCGACGCTTAGCTGCTTTTGAGCCTCGCTTCACTTTACCAGTAACAGGTCGTTTAAGATTAGCACCTGTCTTTCTTTTAAAATATGCTCTACCTTTAGCAGTTAAGCCTCCAGTTTTACTTTTATGTTCTTTCCTCATTTTTTATTTCTTTTTAATGATCTTACTCTACGAGGTTTACCCGCAGGTTGTCCAATCTTTTTTTTCTCAGAAATTCTGCTACGTTTCTCGGACTTAGTCATCTCCCCCGAGGTCTTAGGAGTTTTAGAGTTTACACGTTTCGTTGGTCGGCAGTACGGAGTTCCTCGTTTCTCGCCTTTTTGACGACCGCAAGCTTTGCCAGTTCGGACATCTTTCCAGTCTTCTTTGAACCAACGACGTAGACTCACTTCTTACCTTTCTTATAGCCAGATGCTACTTTCTTCTTACCGCCCGCATCAGGCTTCTTACCTTTGCACACTTGCACAGCGTAACCGTTAGCATACGCAGAGGGATACACCTTATACTTACGCTTTGCAGCTGCTTTACCTCGTGCACATAATTTACCCATTACTTTTTCTTTTTAAATGGTTTAAGTACTTTCTTTTTCTTAGGTGGGCGACCTACCTTAGACCCGTATGTTCCTTTTCCGTATGGCATAATATTTATTTTTTTCGTTTATTGTGAAAATCAAAAAGAACTTTTACTTTCTCTGAAAGAGACTCAAGATTGTAATGCATTCTAGCTAATACAATTATAAGAGTAATAATTCCAATTAATACAGGGGTTATAGATGATATAATTTGAAGAAATTCATTCATTTAATTTGTGAAGAGCCAAAGTAGAAGCCTACGATGGCTAAGGCAGTTTGCCTAATTTCTGGTAGAATAACAAAACCTTGAATGGTTTCCCATTTAACGCTTTTAAAAAGTCCTAAAAAGCCTCCTGTGTCCCGAGCTACGCTGACACCAACATTAGTCCAAGCAAAAACAAATGGGGCTATTACAATTGCAAAGACAGTAGCTACCACTAAGAACCTACGAACCAATACACCACCATCACGTTTTGCGGCAGCATCAGCCGAAGCATCTGCACCCTGTTGCTTGCCAATCATACGCTCAAATTGATGAGCTTGATTTTCTATCTGTGTGCCAATAAGCTTCATTACAAAGCCACTGACTCCACCGCCAATCATTGCTATAAGTTCAGGTGTCATTTTTTAATAAATATATAATAATATGCTGTGGCTAAAGACGCAAGTCCTGCACAAGTGTACATAAAAGTTTGAGCTCCAGAGTTAACATTAAATGCAGTAACCTCTCCAAGAAATACTAAGCTCCAAATTTTAGTTTGTGTTATAATGTGATCTTCCATATCTAGTCCTCGTTGCTCATATATACTCCAGATAATGAGAATCTAAATTTATTTGTAGCACCGCTTTCAACAAAATCAAATGGATTACTTACGAAATCATTTAACTGCAGATCACGAACATTAGCCCCTGTACCAGCAGAAGCACTACTTTGTTCCACACCTCGTTCAAATGTAATAACGGCAGTATTATGTGACATATGAGCGTGTACTGGGAAACTAACACCTGAACAATTTAAAAAGCCCTGCACAGGTCTAAGAATAAAAGTCGAATCCCACTGAGCTATAAAAGGCATTCCAGATATTTCAAAATTACTAGTTGGGTTAACGGTGTATAGTGATTTAATAGCTGTGTCAGGGGCTTGAATAGTCATTTCAATATGAAATGTAACCTTACGTCCAAACTTTGTATAGTACGCAGTCTTATTGTTATAAGCAGTTTGAGTCACTCCTCCGACTCTAAGACTCGGATTAAAACTCTCATGCTCATATGTTCGTAGTATATCACCACCGTGAAACCGTATGCCAGAGTTATTGGGAAAAGCATAGACTTGATCTGCACCTTGTTGGAAACATCTAAGATTTTTTATATAATCCGTATATGTTCCAACATATAATGATCCGTCCTTTTTATACAAACCACCTCGTTTTGTAATACCTGTTGATTTATCAATCAGTTCAACTTTAGAATCTTCATCTGGAGATACAGTAGCTGTAACTGTTAAAGAGTCTTGAACATTTGGCTGAGCAAGTGGTGCTTTCGTTGTAATGTCAGTACTGTTCGTCGCAATGTCAGCAGTGTTTGTTGCAATGTCAGTAGTGTTCGTAGCAATATTAGCAGTGTTCGTAGCAATATCAGTTGTGTTCGTTGCAATACCTGCTGCGTTTGTAGCTATATCTGTATCATTACTAGCAATATTAGCTGCGTTTGTAGCTATATCTGTATCATTACTAGCAATATTAGCTGCGTTAGTAGCGACGTCAGCAGCACTGCCCTTCGTATTGAGTGCAGTTTGAGTAGCCAAAGAAATTGGTTTATCAGCATCAGACGTATTATCTACATTGCCAAGCCCAACCATAGTCTTTGTTATCCCGCCCACAGTTCCTGTGAATGTAGGTGACGCTATATTAGCTTTTAAATCTAAAGCTGCCTGAACTGCAGTCGATGCTGGCTGTGATGCTACTAAATTTGTGTATGTAATCCTCTTTGTCTCGGCATCCAAAGAATCAACAATAGGCACTATGTCAGCTCCCACTGGGGTTGTGAGTTCAGTCAATTCTGAAATTTTAGAGTTTTTAGAGTCAGGCATTATAGATGTATAGTTATGTTAAATTAGATTAATTGTCAAGACTAGTATCTTTGGATGTAGTCATTTTCCGCTGACATGAAGTCAGTAATAGATTGTGTGAAAGCAAGTCCGATCATACCCCGAATAGCTGGACCAACTACTGGCATATTGCCTCCTGCATATGGTGCGAGTGATCTTCCAACTTTTTCAGGATCTCCTGAGAATACTCCACCTGCTAGGTTAAACGGTGTACTAGCTAAAGGACCTAGAGGTAGCTGACCTTCTAGCATTCCAAAGCCAAGTTCACCTACTCCAAGTAGCCCTGATTGGTTGATAATGCGTTTCATGTCAAATGATGATAATTCTAGCGGATTCATCGGCAGTCTACCCTTAGATATATCCTTGAGTGTCAGCACCATCCAAGCTGCTGCCAGCGAAGTTCCAATAAATGCAACCAAATGTGACATTGCTCGTACTTGGTTCAACTGGTCTCCTTTGTAGCCTTGAGACCACCTGTTAAAAATAACTCGGCTAAGCCCTAGGATTGACGGTAGATACTGAAATCCTGTACGCATAGCCTCGCCTCCAATTGTACCAGACTTTAAGTTGCCACGAGAAATTGCTTGAGCACCAACATCTGGTTCAAATGCTGACTGTTTGATATAGTGAATCATGTATTCGCGAAGCTTGTTAGAGGCTTCAATATTCTCAATAGTTTGAGGCATAATGCGTGCTATCCCATCAGGAGCTTCATCGGATACGGACTTTAGCAACGCATCTATCTCAGCGTCAGTAAATCCAAAGTTCTTTAAGCTCTCTATTCGGGTTGCACTAAACCCACCTGCATTAGCTTCTTCGGCTAAGTTTCTGGCTGTCCAATCTACAAAGAGTTCTTGGTGTGCTGCAGTAAACCTAGTCATACCATTAGCTTCAAACATAAATGACATTGCTAGTGATAAGAAACCTTGAGATCCTGAAGTGTCTCCAGTAATACCCCTAAGGTTTGCATTATTCATTAAGTCAAAGCCAGCTCCCGCATCTTTAAGATACTTAGATAAACCTTCGGGATCACCCTTAAACTGGCGTTTTAACGCAGCTTGGTACAGTGGCATTAACTCTGCAATTGTTGCGTCACCAGCCCCTGTGTATTTCAAAGTAGCCGACACAAGAGGTATATCCATCAGAGCAGAAAAACCTGATAACGGTAAGAATGCTAAATTACCCACTGCACGAACTTTCTTCATTACAGTTGCAAACGTAGCATCGACTGGATTGTCCAAATCATTAGTGAGTAACTTTGTTGTTCCAAGAACTGTGTCATACTTAAGACGACCAATGTTATCTCCTCGTATTGCTCCCGCATCGTTCAACAAATCCTGCATAAGTTTTGCTGGATCATTTCCAAGAAAGTTTAGATTAGATATCATCTCAGAACGGTAACGGATCTGGTCCATCAGGAGCTTACCTAAATTAGCTTCACCACTATACTTAGCAAGCATTGCAGCCTCTGAGTCTGCTTTAAGAATTAAAGTACGAGACTGTTCAAATGACTTGGCTATATCAGCTCCATCGGTCTTTTGTTTCTGTTCTACAATCTTATGATACCATTCATCTAGATATTGCTCACGAGTAAACTTAACTTGCTTACCATCTCTACGAAGTAATACACCCCCGTGAGCTTTTTCTGTAGCTTCCCAATCTACGGAAGTACGCATATCTTTCTTCCAAGCTTCAATACCAACTCGTTTAATTGCATCATCAGACCAACGCTGACTCCAACCAGAAAAGTCTGACCGAACACGAACATTAGATCCCATACGATTAAGAGCTGCTATTTGAGAATTACGAACTTGGTTGATTACACTTACAAGTTCTTCAAAAGCTTCAACGCCTTTCCACTTATCTGGAGTAGTACCAGTGCGGATCGCAGACATAAGATCAGCAGAGAATTCATTAATATTTTCACGAAGATTTTCACCATATATTCTAACTGCATCGGGGTTACCACCTGTCTGTCTGCGTAGCACTTCCAAATACGGTCCATGCCCTGCACCAATAAATACATCCCACAGTCCATGTTTCTCAAGGACATCATTAATGGGCTTAGAATCTAGAATAACTTGTGCTCGTGATTTAACCTGAGCAGATGCTTGTGGGTTAAACCCTGAGCGTTGCTGACCATCGAGCTGAGTTTGAATCCACTCAACCTTCTGCTTAACATCATCAAACTGGTCAATACCCTGCCTATATCTCTTGTATGTAGCTTCATTATGTACAAGTGATAAGATGCCAGCAGAATTCGCTTCATTAATGGACTGTATTACCTCTGCACGGGCTTTTAATATGTTGTCAGGGTTCTCACCTAAGATTATATAAACGCTAGTTCTGAGGTCATCTGGTATGCCTTTATAGTCAAATACCTGAGTGTCTGTTTCGTATATGCTGTAACGATCAAAGAATTTATTAACTGCTGCTAATCGAAAATCAGTGTTACCTTGAATATCAATAATTTGATTTGCAATATACTCGTAGTTCTCCAGTCCAAGCTCCTCTAATTTCTCTTTCACGTGAGCCTTACGAGCCACTCGTTGGGAGTCAGCTACTGCATTGTAGCCCTCTGGTGTGCTGAGTATTACGTCAAGAGCTTCGGGGTTACCAAGTAATGTCCTAATATTGTCATCAAAGAACTTCAAACGATTATTCTGCAGACTGTTAAAGTCTAAAGTGTTTTGTTCAAGTTGAGTAGTTGCTTCCTCTGCAAGCTTAGGAGTGCTTGAATTAGACTGCTTAGTCTGGGGATTTAAAATAGTTTCACCCAGTTTAACCTTAAGTTCGTCAAAAGCTTCTTGAGTCAGCTGAGGATTAAATGTATCAGGAAGCGGATCTGCATCTGCAGAGGCACGACGCTCTGAAATAAACTTTGCTAGTACCTCTGCGTGGTTAGGTTGTTGCTTGCTATAATACAGTAAAGCCTTGCCATCTAAAGCACCAGAGTCTATCTGATCCAAAACCCATTGCCTACGCTCTTGCTTAACATCCGTGTGGTCAGTTCCTTCTAGCCAAGCACGATATGCATCAACTGTTTCTTGTAGGTTAGTTGTTTTAACAGCATCTCGAGCGTTAGCCAAATGACTGAACGGATTACCGTAGTGTTCTTCACCTGCTTTTCTAAGCACACTTACACCTTCGCCAGCTGCTACAGCTGCGTTAACAGCCCGAACCCCAGCTTTATAAGTTACTGATGTAGGTGTGCCTAAGTCTAGCTCACCCTGAATAGGTGTATCCAATGTCTGCCGAGTTCTTCTACGCATCATACGCCAATCAATCCCCATAGACATAGCTGCAAATTCATTAGCTGCTTTCTCGTTATTAAGAGCTTCTTCACTCATCCACTCGGAACGCTTTGTTCCTTTGTGTTTCAGTGCAATGTGTCCTGCTTCGTGGTAGAGAATAAACTCCCTGTATCGTTCAACAGAGCCTAGGGCTTCTCTAAACTTGGCTAGGTCAATATTTGCAAACACAAGTTTCTTTTGAGCAGAACCAGCACCCTCGCTTAAACCTGATAAATAAGGCATACCAGCATCCCAATCTTCTTGGAGCTTTGCTGGGTTTATTGTTACCTTACCAGTTTTAGGATTAACAAGTGCTATTGTATCTATAGTAGTATCTTCAACTACAAACATTTGCGGTCCGTCGTATTCACTTATAGAACGCTGAGCTGCTGCTCTAGCATTATCGGTCAGTAAGTAATCACCTCGTCCTGCCTGAAAGTCTCCATCCGCAGGTTCGTATGTTGCACCTCTAAATTGATCCCTAAGATTGGAGTAAGCTAATCGAGCCCTAGTGTGTCCATCGGATGGTGTCCAACCTGACTCCAGTAACAACTCATAATCATCGTCGCTTAGTAGGTGCATTTCATTACGATCCATAGCTGTATATATACGCTCGGTCGTATTTTTTATTTCATCTGCATTTTCCAAGGCAGATGCTTTCTCGCCAACAGTGGCTGCTTTTTGTAACAACAAATTAGCCACACCTTTTTTTAGCTCTTCTATAGTTATTGCAGAATTAAATCTGCGAGCTGCATCTATTTGTTCTGGAGTTAGACTGTTTACATCGTCTACACCCTCAAGTATAAATGCAAACTCCTCATTCTCTTGAGCTAACTTCTGAGCTGGCTCGTAGAAATCTGCTAGCTTAAAAGCAGCTTGAGCTACTTCTCCACTTTCCATAAATTCATTAACTTGATCTACATCATTGTTGAATTTTACATACTCAGCTTGTTTTTTAAATGCACCTCTGATTGCAAAGCCTGAGAATGGAGCTGAAGCTCCAACTGAAAATGCTCCGTTAATTAAAACGTCACCAACTCCTACGTCATCACCAACGTATGATGCAGCAACGCCCCACAAAGGAGACTCTATTGAAGCAGCTATTGTTGCTTCTTTAAAATAATCTTTAGCCACATATTTACCAATCTGCCACTTTGACCCCGATTCAAATGCATCAATATATGCAGCTTGTCGTTTTGTTTGATTTCTCAACGCTTGCCTAGATGCTGTCCTCCAGCCAACTTTCATAGCGTTAGTAGCTTTTGCAGTTGCATTAGCTACATTAGCATATGGCACAAAAGCTATAGGTAAATCGCCTACCATGCCACCTGCAAACTCAGACCCAAAATTTAACAAAGGTTGCATAACTCCTGTATTATTAGAAGTCACGGTTTGATCCGTTTGCTGTCTAGTAAAGCGATTGAATCTAAGCTGAGTAGCTGAAGGCGTTTCACCAATCTTATACTCAAAGGCATCTCCAAAGTAATCATAGCCTTGATCTTTAAATTCATCTGGAGTTAATGGTTTAAGACCACTCTTCTTATCATTAGATGTGGCAGTAGCCATTCCAATAACTTCGGGGAGCAGACCTACAAGCAAGGAGTCATCTACGCCCCGAGAAAATGATGTAGCCACCTGCTCACCAGTAGAGTACAAAGACATCCCTGTTGGGAGTTGAGTAGTCTTAGACTCATTTTTAAAATTGTAATAACTCTCTAACTCATTTAATTCACTACTCATATTATAAGCCTAATATTTGAAGATTCCTAGCAGAAATTTCTCCCACCCAACCCATAAATGTATCAGGATCTTTATACTGCTCTGGATTAATATCCGTGTAAATTTTATCTAAAGATACCATATATGGCTTACCCGTTTCTTTATTTACTAGTGTATCGTAACTTCCAGTGATTTGATTTAAAAACTTTGGAACTATATATGTAGCCCCGTCTATAGTCTTTAATGCACCCAAGTCAACATAAGGTAGCTGACCTGATTTATTATTAAGAGCACCTCTTACTAAAGCAGCACCTTCGTCAACATTAATCTTAACTACACTAAGTGCTTTCCTAAGAGCTGGATTCATTTCAGTGACATCGTACATTTCTCCAATTCTACCGACTATATCTTTATTCTCTTTAAAGAATACTTTTAATGCTGAATCCGCATACAGATTAGTAAATGAATTTGGATTATTAAAATAAGTCTGAGCTTTTGCCCACTTAGCATCTGAGCCAACTGGAGCTGGGTAGCGTACAGTAATGCCATTTTCATTTTCATCAGGCACTCCTAGAGTGTACACAATCTCTTCTTGTCTTTCTAATAAAGCTTCAACAGCGTCTTTAGGGTTAATTACAGTGCCACTACTTAGATTATTTCCGTATTGGATTAGCATACCGTTCTCAATGTTTCTGTAAAATTCAGCAAGTGCGTGGTCACCATTTCTACTAGCACTAGTTGCTAATACATCTAACGGTGTAGTGATACCTTTATCTTGCATACGTTTTTTTACTTGCAGTAAATATCCTCCTGAGATTTTCTTTTCTTCATCTTTAGTTGCGTAACTCCTATCTGCAGAAATCTCTGAGCCTGTCTTATTTAGCATTACAAACAGTTCGCCTTTACCTGAAATTTCCATTTCCATCAAAACTCCCATGATTTGGTCAGCTTCGTTTCCACTTGCTTGCAAATTTTGAGCAACAGATATAGAAGCAATGCCATTTTGCTGAACCATTGTCTGCAAAGTTCTCAACTGACCCTCAGGGGTCATATTGGAAAACTCAGAGCCTCTGACTGGTATGATTCCAAACTCTGGCTTGCCCTCCAAAAGATCTCCAAAAGTTTTATTAGCTCTAGCAGTTTGATATGCTACGTCTGCTCTTGCAAATGCTATATCTCTAGCATTTTGAGAATCTTGAACAGCTTGTAAGTAGGCTTCGGAAGAATCATAATCACCTCTATTGATAATAGGTATATCGTTAACTCCTGCCATTGCTTGAGCTATAGTGGGACTTATTTTTGATAAAGCACTAAAGTCGTTATTATTCACAGCAGTTCTAATTTCATTAGCTAATTTAGTAACTTCCGCAGTTTCAGCTGCTAATACATCAGGATTATTAATCAACTCACTATATGTAGCAACACCTTCTAAGTTTGCTTCAGCCCCAAGTATTCGTCTTGGGTCATAAACCTCTGGAGCATACCCTGTGAAAGCTTCGCCATTTAATAGTGCAATTGCAGCAGCTGCTCGGGGAGTGTAGCCATCGGCATTAGGTGCGTTAGCATACAGGGAGTTAACTGAAAGGTTTTGTGCTTTTATCTGAGTATCAGTTGCAACCTTAGGATCAAGTTTGTTACTTTGACTCATTGTAATAGCTAGTCCATTAGTTCCTGTCACAACAGCTGGATCGTAAGTTCCTGTAGGACTTTCACTTACCTGATTCTCTAAGCGAATTCTGAGCGTTTCTGAGCTCTCAGCAACTTGAGCTGAGTAAACTTTCATCGCCTCTTCACGAGCCTTACCTGATTCAGTAATAAGTGTGTCTCTGTTTGACTGTATTTTTGTTAGAAATAGCTCAGCTTTATTCTTAATATATGGGTCATCTACAGAAGCAAACTCACGAACTGACGCTTCTAACTTAGCCAGCTCGCCAGCCTTTTGCATTGGATTAAGTGGCTGCTGGTTTAACCTAAGAAGTGTTGTATCAAAAGTAGTTTCGTAGTTATTGATGACTTGTTTATTAATTGCAGTTCGATCATTAATAGTGCTAAACAAGTGGGATTCATCAAAAGTTTGAATAATACTCTGTGCTTCTCGAGTTGCGTAGTTCATTGTAAACTCGCCCCTTGCAGCAAAATCAGTAAGACTAAGTTCAGATGCTTCCAACTCTACCGCCTTTTTCTGTGTTTGACTGAATCGTATATTTCCAAGTTCTTGTTGTTTTACTGCGTAGTCAGCCTGAAGGTTGACCACAGATTCATCGTAGTATTTTGTTGGAGCTACGCCATTTGGATCTAATGTCTCAGGAGTTATGTTCGCATGTCTATCGAAATTTGCTTGAGCTTCTGAAATCTGTTCTTGCGTTGAATTATCATCCTGCAGTACTGTCTGAAGCGTTCTGAAGTCTGCATTTACATTCGAAGCAAAAACTGTTGTATTGTTTTTAGCTGCACTCTTATAAACCTTTTCTTGATCAGCTATAAATTTATCTGCCATCCCCGATGCCGCAGATGACACCTGAGACAAGCCCTGTGCTACAGATTCAAGTCCTGACTTAAAGCCAATGTTTGGGTCAAATACTTCTCGGGATAATGGAGCAGTTGTTGCTGTTTTAGATGATAAAGATATAGCCATGTTAATTTAAAAGTTATCCAAAGTATTTTACACCCAGTTGTGCTGATTGACTTGCAGCTCCCATTAGAGATCCAATCCCTTGAGTTCTAGCAGCACTGGCTTGATTTTCAAATGCATTAGCTCTGTTAGCCCCTGCATAAAGAACATTCTTAGATTCATATGAACCTAATGTTAAACTCCTGTTTGCTTGATTAGTTAAAAGATCAGCCTGAGCATCATAGTTAAAAGATTTCTGTGCTGTGTCTGAATATAGTTTATTAGCTGCTAAATTAAACTCAGACTGCTTAGCGTTAAATAAATCGCTAAAGCTTCCTTGAGTGCTAAAAGCATTATTAGCAAAAGTAGCATTTAACTCTTGAACCTTATTTTCAAATGCGAGTTCTTTTCTTCCAAATTCCGCAATAGTTGCTTGTTTGTTGTAGTCTTGTACTCCCGCTTGGAATGTCGCATCTTGTGCTTCAGCTTGTCGACGTTGAAAAGCAATCTTAGAGTTAACATCTGCTTGAGCTCGTGCAGCGTCAGCCGAATACTCAGCAGCTTGAGCTTGTCGCTGAGCACCCACATAGCTAACTAAGCCTGAGGCTGCTGATGCTGCTATTGCTATTACTTCTAATCCCATAGTATTTAAGAGTTATTAAAATCGGTTTTGACCACTAAAGATACTACAGTTAGCGGATAAGGTTTATCGTGTTTGATTGTTGGAACTTTGTCCACTCCAAAAAGTGAACCCCGCACAGGAAGTTCTCTGCCAAATCCTGTATACAATTTATCTTTTCTGTCTGGTCCATCCAGTAGCTTAGTGCCATCTTCTTTAAGCAAGTAAGTTGACTCTTCCTCCATCAATGCTTCGGGGGTTGTGCGATCGAATTCAACATACTCGTACTTGTCGTCAATACCTACTGAGTATCCTACTGACTTATAAACATATGGTCGCATAGATACAACTCTTGCTTCCGCTCCATAGCTTGTACCTCTGGCTGTAGCCCATGTGTTTATAGTGAGTCCAATGAGCCCCACATATGGCTTACCAATTAAAACATAACTAGTCTTAGGAATATTAGCGACATTTACAAAACCATCGACACCTACAGTAAAATCACCTCTATCTACGCCATCAGAAACAACTCTAACTGTATCTCCTTCATCATACCTAGCTGACACATCTAAAGAATCAGGATTGCGAGTAATCTTAAAGTTTGTGACTGAGACGTTAAGGGTAGACCCCGAATTTATTCTCCAATAAATCTTAGGGTCTGGGTTAGTTCCTCCCGCTATA
>Ga0181407_1000225_pt1 | contig 19431 bp, 19 predicted proteins | sample 30SPOviralmetaG_FD_130136 | JGI IMG/M metagenome (GOLD analysis project Ga0181407, IMG submission 130136) | Marine viral communities from the oligotrophic San Pedro Time Series (SPOT) site, San Pedro Channel, CA, USA - 30 SPOT_SRF_2012-01-26 | ecosystem: Environmental > Aquatic > Marine > Strait...
GCGGAGACATCCGAATATATTTTGCTACTGCTTTTACTGATTGCGAGTTGGCCATAGTAAGTTAATTAATACATGTATTTCTAGTTTATAAAAGTAACTTTCTTTTGGTAAAATCCAAGGTTACCATAAAGGTTCAGGTTTTTTAACCGGAAGTTTCGTTGTATACAAGAATTTAATCGTGATATAACTAAATGGTTCTAAATTTGACATATCTTTTGCTAAAAATTTATTAACTTTAGATTCTTGATGAATATAAATTTCATCAATCCAAATATCAAAAAAATCAATAGAAAAATTATTTTGTAAATAAAGAACAGGGGAATAAATAATAGCTAATAAAGTATCCCGTTCTGTAGGATTTGATTTTAAAGAATACATAATATCATCAATAACATGATAAAAATATTTATTCTGAAAATTATTTAGCATCATTTTATTAACTACTGATAATTCCTGATCATATTTTATGTAAAACGTTTTTGATTTAATTTCATTGAAATTAGGATAAGAATGTGTCCATCGAGTGAATAGTTGTCGACCTTCGTAAGGTAACTTTAATTTTTCAGGAATTTCAATGTGTTCTAAATCTTGAAAATTTTTTTTATCTATAGACAAAGATATCCATTCACCCACCATATTTTCATTTTGAAGATAGACATCATTTTTAGTTTCTTTTTTTCTATCTTTCTGTCTATTGTAAATAGAAGATTCTTCCATACATTTGCATTGACGTTCCTGTAAGGTTTTAGGGGTTATTGGATCTCCAATAACTTGCCCAAGATAACGAAATAGATTCAAATTCATCAGTTTCAAGTAATTAACGTTGTGATTTTCTATCAGCTTTAATATGAGTTTTGAAATTTCTTGTTGAAACAAATTCACCTAATTTGTGGCCTACTAATTGGTCAGAAATGAAAATTGGTACATGCTGTTTTCCATTATAAACTGCAATTGTGAACCCAACCATATTTGGTAAAATTGTTGAAGATCTTGACCAAGTAGTAATTGTATCTTTTTTATTTGCCGCATTCATCTTATCAATTTTTTTTAATAAATGATAAGCAACAAAGGGACTTTTTTTTAAGGATCTTGCCATTTTTGAAATCTTTTTGTTAATAATCTTAAATAATTATGCTATACACGTCGTCGAAGGATATAGTCATCACTTAATTTTTTGTTCTTTCGTGTTTTACGACCTAAAGCAGGTTTACCCCACGGTGTTAATGGACGTGTACGACCAATTGGTGCTCTTCCTTCACCACCCCCATGTGGGTGATCACATGGATTCATTACAGATCCACGAACAGCTGGACGTTTTCCAAGCCAACGCGTTCTACCAGCTTTTCCACTTTGAACTAAAAATGCGTCATTATTACTGATCTCACCAATTGTAGCGAAACATTCTTTTCGTAATAATCGGATTTCTTTAGATGGTAAACGTAATGTAACGTAATCACCTTCTTTTGCCAAAATTTTTGCCGATGTACCAGCTGCACGAACAAGTTGTCCTCCCTTATTTGGAATTAATTCAAGGTTATGAACAGATGTACCTAAAGGAATTTCGCTTAACGGTAATGTATTTCCGATAGCAAATGGTGAGCCTGATCCAGATAGAATTTTGTCACCAACATTTAAACCTTTTGGGTGTAAAATGTAACGTTTTTCCCCATCGCTATAACAAATTAATGAAATTCGTGCGTTTCGGTTTGGATCGTATTCAATACTTGTTACAGTTCCGATAATACCATACTTATTACGACCAAAATCAATCTCACGATAACGTCGTTTATGGCCACCACCACGATGTCGGATAGTAATAACGCCTCGGTTATTACGTCCTTTCTTGCGATGATTTTTTCGAATTAAACTTTTTTCTGGTTTTGCTTTTGTAATTTCGGTAAAAGCTGAAAGAGCACGGTGCCGTGTTCCGGGTGTATATGATTTATAAAGACGGATACTCATAAACTTTTCTTTTTATATTTATTAATTTTCGGTAAATAAGTCTATTACATCACCTTTGGCTAAACTTACAATTGCTTTTTTATATTGTGGTTTCCACCCAATATATTTTCCTACACGCTTCTTTTTACGAGGAAGACGGCAGCTATTAACTTTTATAACTTTTACATCGAATAAATATTCAATTGTATTTTTAATCGTAATTTTATCAGAGTTACGATCAACAATAAAACTATATTGATTATTTTCTAAAAGTCGTGTTGCTTTGTCAGTTATAAGAGGATATTTAATAATATTTGCATTCGTACTATTTGAAGAATTAGTCACAATAAGTTTCCTTTATATCATTTATTGACAATGAGCTTAATATAATTTGCTTCGCTTTTAATAAACTAAGAGTATTTAGATTTGAAGCTAAAATTAATTCAACATTTTTCAGATTTTTAGTTGCTAACTTTAACGGAGTTGTTTTTTTAGAAACAACTACTAAAACCTTTTGGTTTGAATTAATATTACAGTCATTACACATTTTCACAAAACTCTTTGTTTTTGCTTCTACCAGTGTATTTTCTAAATCTTCAATAACGATAACATTATTTTTCTTGTTATATAATAACGTTTGCAAAGCTAATTGACGTTCTTTTTTATTTAACTTTAACGTAACGGCTTTCGGTTTTGGCCCAAAGATTACACCCCCACCTTTCCATAATGGTGAACGGCTTGAACCTGCTCGTGCACGTCCAGTTCCTTTTTGTTGCCATGGTTTTCGACCCCCACCTCGAACTTCACTTCGAGTCTTTGTTGACACTGTACCTTGTCTTTTCGAATTTAAATGTCGTACAAGATCTTTATGTAATACGTAATTCCCTGATTTATCAAGAATATCTAATGTTAATTCATGTGTAGAATTTAACGGTTTTCCAGTGATATCTAATGGAATATATTTTATAAATTTTTGAACAGTCATACTTAATTTTGCTACTATAATTTTCTTAATTAGAAGGAGTAATACTTAATAAATTTCCAGGTTTTCCAGGAACTGACCCTTTGATAATTAAAATATTTTCTTCGGAACTCAATTGAATAACTTTCAGCTTCTTAATTGTTGTAAGTTTATTTCCTAATTGGCCAGCCATTTTTTTGCCTGGTAAAACACGCCCAGGTGTTGTACCCATACCAATCGAACCAGGTGCTCGATGATTTTTAGAACCGTGTGTCATTGGACCACGGGTGAAGTTATGACGTTTTTGTAAGCCAGAAAATCCTTTACCAACTGTCTTACCTTTGATATTGACTAATTGATTAATTGAAAGTAGATCAACATTTAAAACTTGACCAACTTCAAACTCATCCACTGTATCTACTCGAAATTCTTTTAAATACTTTAATGGCTGAATATTTGACTTGTGTAAATGACCCAATTCAGATTGAGTTAATGATTTATTGGAAGTATTACTATATCCAACTTGAATAGCATTATAACCATCTTTCATTTCTGTCTTGATTTGCGTTATGATACAAGGTCCAACTTTTAGAATTGTAACAGGAACAATATTTCCTGACTCATCAAAAATTTGTGTCATACCGATTTTATTACCTAATAAACCTATACTCACGATAGTCCTCCCAATATTTTTATTATGTTTCATTTACATAGCGTTAATTCAAAATTAGAATTTAATAAGCTAATTAAAATTAGCAAATTATGAATCTAGTTTAAAAGTGTTCTAATTCTTTTGTCTATATAGGGTAAATTAACACTGTTATTTTATAGTTATACTTTCTTAGTAGAAGATTTTTGAAGAAAAATTATGTAAGTAAATGTACACTGTTATTTGTAATAAATGAGTGCGGGTATTCCTCTTTTAAAACTAGATCAAACAATTTATAATTAGAAGTAAAGTAAATATTGAAATAATTTTTAGGAGAACAAACTATGTCAAAAGTTGTTGGTATTGATTTAGGGACAACAAATTCTGTTGTCGCAGCAATTGAAGGTGGACAACCAAGTGTGATCATAAATAGTGAGGGATTACGTACAACCCCTTCTATTGTGGCATATACAAAAAAACAAGAATTATTAGTAGGTCAAATTGCAAAACGACAAGCTGTAATTAACCCAGAAAATACATTCTTTTCGGTGAAAAGGTTTATTGGTTCAAAAGAAACAGAAGTTTCAGCTGAAGCAAGACAATTACCTTATACAATTACTAATGATTCGAATGATAACATTAAATTAAAATGTCCAGCATTAGGAAAAGAATTTAGCCCCGAAGAAGTTTCAGCTCAGGTTTTAAGAAAATTAATTAACGATGCATCAGAATATTTAAAACAAGATGTTAAACAAGCTGTAATTACTGTACCAGCTTATTTTAATGATTCTCAACGTCAAGCAACAATGGATGCGGGAAAAATTGCAGGAGTTGAAGTTTTAAGAATTCTGAATGAGCCAACAGCTGCATCATTAGCTTATGGATTAGATAAGAAACAGAACGAAACAATCTTAGTATTTGATCTAGGTGGAGGAACATTTGACGTTTCTATTCTAGAAGTTGGTGATGGTATTTTTGAAGTTTTATCCACAGCTGGAGATACTAAACTAGGTGGTGATGATTTCGATAAAGTACTAGTAAATTGGCTAATTAAAAACTTTAATGAAAAAGAAGGTATTGATTTATCAACAGATATTCAGGCATTACAGCGTTTAACTGAAGCAGCTGAAAAAGCAAAAATGGAATTATCAACCGTGGAAGAAACAAAAATTTCTTTACCATTTATTACTGCGGACCAATCAGGACCGAAGCATATTGATGAAGACTTAACACGTCAGCTTTTTGAAAAATTATGTGAAGATTTAATCGAACGTTGTCGAATTCCAGTTGAAAAAGCGATTAATGATGCCCGATTAGATACCTCGGATATTGATGAGATTGTACTAGTTGGTGGTTCTACACGTATTCCGGCTATTCAAAACTTAGTAGAATCATTAACAGGTAAAAAACCAAATCAATCTGTAAATCCAGATGAAGTAGTTGCCATTGGTGCAGCAGTTCAAGCAGGTATTTTAGCTGGTGAAATTAAAGATATTTTATTACTAGATGTAACACCACTTTCATTAGGTGTTGAAACATTAGGTGGTGTAATGACAAAAATTATCGCACGAAATACAACTATTCCAGTGAAAAAATCAGAAATGTTTTCAACGGCAGTAGACAATCAAACAAATGTTGAAATTCATATTCTACAAGGTGAAAGAGAATTAGTTTCAGCAAACAAAAGTCTTGGAAACTTCCGATTAGACGGGATTCCTGCTGGAAATAGAGGAGTTCCACAAATTGAAGTAACTTTTGATATTGATGTAGATGGAATCTTATCAGTAACTGCAAAAGAAAAAGAAACAGGTGTGGAACAGTTTGTCACAATTCAAGGTGCTTCAACATTAAGTGAAAACGAAGTTCAAACAATGTTAGAAGAAGCTGAAAAGAATGCAGCGGCTGACAAAATCAAACGAGAAAACATTGATTTAAAAAACCAGGCTGATTTACTTTGTTCAGAAGTTGAAAAAGAACTTACAACTTCAACTCTTTCAGAAGATGAACAACAAGAAATAAACACATTAATTAGTGAAATCAAACAAACGATTCAAGATGATAATATTGATAGTTTAAAACTATTAATTGAAGATCTAAAAGAAAAATTAAATGGAATGAAATCAAATGATGCTGTAAACGCATAAAAAATAAAAAATGTAACGTCATTGATAACTTTATTAATGACGTTATAGCTTTACTTTAATAAGGAAAAAATGATAGTTATATCAGTAAAGCCAGGAAGAAGCAATTTAAAAATTTTAAACTTCACTATTCTTTTTTTGTCCCAACAGAATTATTTTTAGAACCTCGAACTTTTGTAGCAAAACAAATGGTTTGTTACTAGAAAGTTCAAAACTAAGACTATAATTATGGTAACTTATGGGTATTTAAGAAACCCAACCATAACTGTGTAAACCTTTACCTAAAAAATTCACTCCTAAGTAACAAATCCAAATTACGAAAAATCCTAAACCACCTAAGATAGCTGTTTTTTTTCCTTCCCATCCTTTTGTTATACGAGCATGAAGGTATGTTGCAAAAACTAACCACGTAATTAATGCCCACGTTTCTTTTGGATCCCAACTCCAATACGAACCCCAAGCTTCATTAGCCCAAACTCCACCAGAAATAATACCAATTGTTAAAAAAGGAAATCCTAATCCGATAATGCGGTAACTCCAGTTATCAATACTTTGTAATAATTTTAGCTTTCCAAAATCAGAAACTTCTGGAGATGAAGAGATTAGTTTTGCTTCATAGTAATCTAACATTACATTGTAGAAAGTTGATGAAGAATTCTCAGTCGAGTTTAAATCGACATCTTTATAGCCTGAAATAACTAAAAATAGAATGCAAAGTAATGAACCCATAATTAACGTTCCATAACTTAATAGCATCATACTTACATGCATCATTAACCAATTTGATTGTAATGCAGGAACCAAGGGACTTGATTTTTGCATTTCGGGAGAAAGTGTTAGATTTGCAAATCCGCTAATTAATAAAGTAATTGGAACAACAATAGCTCCAATTAAGCGGCTACTTGTTTTTGCTTCAATATACAAATAAGCTGCTAATAATACCCAAGTTAAAAAAAGTAATGATTCATACAAATTACTTAATGGGAAGTACCCTGCAACTACCCAACGAGAACACAAAATAAAAAATAGAAATACTGTAGCAATACTTGTACTTACACGCCCTAAAATTGATAAGTAGGATTTATCATTGAAGAATAATAAATTAACCCAATAGATTATCATTGCAATAAGTAAAATCGCAAAAACAGCGTTTGATAAAACGTTTTGAATTTCATTCCAATCCATGAAATTTCTCCAATAAAATTTTTTTGTATAGATTATGATACGCTTTACTATTGTATCAAAAATGATCAAATTATATTGAAATATAAACATGTACGAGAGATCAGTTAGATCCTAAGAATTTCTAATTAAACTTAAGTATTCAAATTCAAATACAATTTACGTTGACATTTTTTTCAATCTATCGTTATTATCAATTTACTTCTAATCACATTTATTATCGTATGACAGTGCAAAGAGACTATGAAATCATGATTCTTCTAACTGAAGAATTCAATGACAGCGAACTAAAAACTTGGGTATTTAATTATGCAAAAAATTTAAAGAAATTTAACGTATCTGATATATCGGTAATTTCACGTGGAAAACATAATTTAGCTTATTCAATTGTCAATAAAACAAAAGGCAACTACATTCAATTGAATTTTTCAAGTATGCCAAAATATATTAACAATTTTTCGAATACCTTAAAATTAGATTCCCATGTTTTAAGATTCTTAATCTTTAATAAAGAAACTAATTGATAAAATCTTAATTTTATCAATTGGTTTTTACAATCTATATTGCCAATTGCTGAAGAATTAAAAAAATTTGTTTATTCGAGTCATATATGATACAATATACGTATATATAATATCCTCAGTAGCTCAGTGGTAGAGCAATCGGCTGTTAACCGATTGGTCGTAGGTTCAAGTCCTACCTGGGGAGTAGTAACAAAGAAATAGTATATGGAAAATAATTCTGATAAATTAATAATTGGTGGAAAGTCTTTTACCTCACGATTAATGTTAGGGACAGGAAAGTACAAAACAACAAAAGATGGGATCGATAGTATTACAAACAGTGAATGTGAAATTGTTACAGTTGCAATTCGACGTTTACCCACAAACTTAAAACATGATACAACTAATTTTTTAAATAATTTAGATTGGAACAAACATTGGTTATTGCCAAATACTGCTGGTTCTCAGACAGCAGATGAAGCTATACGAATGGCATTCTTAGGTCATGAATTAGCTTGTCGAATCGGTCAAGAAGATAATTTTTTTGTCAAATTAGAAGTCATTTCGGATCCAAAATATTTATTGCCAGATCCAATTGGAACACTAAAAGCAGCTGAATTTTTAATAAAGAAAGGTTTTACTGTATTACCTTATATAAATGCTGACCCTATGTTAGCATTACATCTTGAAGATTTAGGATGTGCAACTGTAATGCCTTTGGGCTCACCGATTGGTTCAGGACAAGGTTTAACTAATTTAACAAACATTAAAATTATTGTTGAAAATGCACAAGTTCCTGTCATTGTTGATGCTGGAATTGGAACAACAAGTGAAGCAACTATGGCAATGGAATTAGGAGTAGATGGAGTTTTATTAAATACGGCTGTTGCTCAATCAAAAAACCCAGCCCAAATGGCGCATGCAATGAATTTAGGGGTTAAAGCTGGTAGATTAACATATCTAGCTGGTAGAATGGAGAAAAAGTATTACGCAAGTGCAAGTTCTCCACTAAATGACATTAGTACATTCTTATAGAAAAAGTACATTCTTATAGAAAATTATTGTACAATCTCCCTTTATATGCTATATTATATAGTGATAGATATATTAGTGATAAATATATCGATAAAAATATGTGAATAGAAACTACTAAAAATTTTAAAAGAACGATAACTAATTTATTATTATGTTTGAAAAATTTACTGAAGGAGCAATCAAAGTCATCATGTTGTCTCAAGAAGAGGCACGTCGAATGGGGCACAATTTTGTTGGAACTGAACAACTTTTATTAGGTGTTATTGGGCAACGACATGGAATTGGTGCACGAGCTCTAAAAAAAATTAAAATTACTTTAAAAAAAGCTCGAAAAGAAATCGAGTTATACATTGGACGAGGAACAGGATTTGTTGCCTCTGAAATTCCTTTTACACCGAGAGCCAAACGTGTTTTAGAAATGGCTGTTCATGAAGGAAAAGATCTAGGTCAAAATTTTGTCGGTACGGAACATATTTTACTAGCTCTTATAGCTGAGTCAGATGGTGTTGCAATGCGTACATTAGATAAACTACATGTAAATATTCCACAATTAAAAAATTTAATTTTAGCATATATCGAAGAAACACAAGAAGAAATTTTACGACCATTAACACAGGCGGAAAAATTCTTATTGGAACGCGAAAGAAAAGGGAGTCCAACGCCAACCTTAGATGAGTATGCTGAAAATATAACGAAAGAAGCAATTGATGGAAATTTAGATCCAGTTATTGGGCGTGAAAAAGAAATTGATGATGTTATTGCCGTTTTAGCTCGTCGAACAAAAAATAACCCAGTTTTAATTGGTGAACCTGGTGTTGGAAAAACTGCTGTTGCCGAAGGCTTAGCGCAGTTAATTTTAACAGAAAAAGTTCCACATTTTTTAGATGGTAGTTTAATCATGGCCTTAGATTTAGGTTCAATTTTAGCTGGTACTAAATATCGTGGTGAATTTGAAGAACGGTTAAAACGAATTGTTGAAGAAGCTCAAAATGACACTGCAGTTATTGTCGTAATTGATGAAATTCATACATTAGTTGGAGCTGGAGCAGCTGAAGGTGCAGTCGATGCTGCAAATATTTTAAAACCTGCTTTAGCACGTGGAAAATTCCGTTGTATTGGAGCAACGACAAATGATGAATATCGTAAATATATTGAACGTGATCCAGCTTTAGAACGACGTTTCCAACCTGTTCGTGTTGAGGAACCAAGTGTTGGAACAACCATTGAAATTTTACGTGGTTTACGATCAAAATTTGAACAGCACCATACATTAAGTTACCATGACAAAGCACTAGAACAAGCAGCAATTCTTTCAGATAAATACGTTGCAGATCGTTACTTACCAGATAAAGCAATTGATGTTTTAGATGAAGCAGGTGCACGTGTTCGATTAGAGAACAGACGATTACCATCAGGCTTACAAAGCTTAATGAAAGAATTACAAGATACTATTAAAGATAAAGATGAGTGTATTAAAGAACATGACTTTGAAGCTGCAAAGCAATTAGTTGACCATGAAATGGAAGTTCGAACTCATATTCGTATCATGAAACAATCTGCGTTAACAAAGAAAAAACGTGGATTTGTGCGCGAAGATGTAGATATGGTTACTGAAAACGATATTTCAGATGTAGTTTCAAATTGGACTGGTATTCCTGTAAATAAATTGACAGGTTCAGAATCAGAACGTTTAATGAAAATGGAAGAAACAATTCATGAACGAATTATTGGTCAGAAACATGCTGTTATTTCGGTTTCAAAAGCAATTCGTCGGGCACGTGTAGGGTTACGAAATCCAAACCGTCCAATTGCAAGTTTTATTTTTGCTGGGCCAACTGGTGTAGGTAAAACTGAGTTAACGAAAGCCTTATCAGACTATATGTTTAGTACGGAAGATAGTATGATCCGATTAGATATGTCTGAATTTATGGAGAAACATACTGTTGCAAAATTAATTGGTTCACCTCCAGGTTACGTTGGTTATAATGAAGGCGGCCAATTAACTGAAGCTGTTCGATCAAAGCCATATTCAGTAGTATTATTTGATGAGGTTGAAAAAGCACATCCAGATGTTTTCAATTTATTATTACAAATTTTAGACGATGGTCGTTTATCGGATTCAAAAGGTCGTGTTATTGATTTTACAAATACACTAATCGTTATGACAACTAATTTAGGGTCAAAAATCATTGAGCGAGAAAGTGGAATTAAGTCCAAATCTGAGCAAGGTGATCGCGGATTTAAAATTACACCCGATGCTGTTTTAGGTTGGGAACCAACGTCAGAACCAATTACAGACCCTAAGCTTTTTGAACGTACAGCATCATTAGTAAATGAAGAACTTAAAAACTTTTTCCGTCCAGAATTTTTAAATCGTATTGATGAAATTATTGTCTTTAACCATTTAACACGTATTGATATTTGGCAAATTTGTGCACTAATGGTGAAACAAGTTAAAACAAGGTTAAAAGAAAAAAATATTAACTTAGTTGTTGAATTAGCTGTTCAAGCATTTTTAACAGATGAAGGTTATGACCCTATTTATGGGGCTCGACCATTACGACGTGCGATTATGAAATATTTAGAAGACAGTCTAGCGGAACAATGTTTATCAAAAACGTTATACCCAAATACTAAAATTATTGTACGTCGAAAAAAAGTGGAAGGAACATTATTAACTTATACTAATGAATTAGAAGTTGAAGTTAATTTTGATGAAGTAGACCCAAGTTTATTACCAGATGGAAATGAATTAGTAACCCAATCAAGTCAAGTTTTAACAGACTCTTCTGGTACTCAACCTTCAGAGTTAGTTGATATTGATGGAGAACCAAATACGGCAGAATCGAAAAAACCGAGACGTCGACTTTCACGTTTTTTCAACAAAACAAAAAGTTAAAATATAATTAATCTTCAAACAGTTTTAAGCATTAATGGAAGTATTTTTAGAAATATTTTCAAAAGAATTGAAAATATTTCTAAAAATACTTCCATTAAAATTTGACTTTTGAAACAAAATAGTATATTTTTACTAAAAGTATATTCCTATAAAAAATAATTATGGCTGTACCTAAAAAAAGAACATCAAAAGCAAAAAAAAATGCTCGTAGGGCAAACTGGAAAAGAAAAGGAGCTAAGGCAGCTCAAAAATCTTTCTCATTAGCTAAATCAATGTTACGAGGAAAACCAACAAGTTTTGTATATAGTGTATATGTAGATGAAGATGAAAATGAAAATGAATAAATCTTAAAAGATCTTTTAAAGATTTATTTTCAATAATTACCTTAATCTAGCGTAATTGTGTTTTAGTTAGCGGATGTGGCGAAATTGGTATACGCGCTGGTTTTAGGTACCAGTGACTTAAGTCGTGAGAGTTCGAGTCTCTCCATCCGCAATTCATGTCTTAAATCATTTTTTATTTATTTTAATACTTATTAATTGAATTTATTATGCTTCCTTTTACTCTTCAACAGCTTCGAATTTTAAAAGCAATTGCAACTGAAAAGAATTTTACTCATGCTGCTGCTAGTTTATATATTTCCCAACCTTCATTAAGTAAACAAATTAAGATATTAGAAGAAAATTTGGATACAATATTAATTAACCGTGAAAGAAACAATATTTCCCTAACAGAAAGTGGAAAAATTTTTTTACAATATTCGGAGCGAATTCTAATTCTTTGTGAAGAAAGTTGTCGTGCATTAATTGATTTAAAAAAAGGAGATAGGGGGAATTTAAAAGTTGGAGCAAGTCAAACAATTGGTACCTATCTCATGCCTCGAATTTTAGCATTATTTGCCCAAAATTATCCACAAATTGATTTAAAAGTTCAAGTGGATTCCACTAGAAGTATTTCAACAAGTATTATAAAGCGTGAAATTGATGTAGCAATTGTTGGAGGTGAAATATCGAAAAAACTTAAAAAAAAATTAACAATTCAACCATTTGTTTATGATGAATTAAGTCTAATAATTTCAAAATCTCATCCTTTTGCTTTAAAATCAATTATTAAAAAAGAGGATTTATATTGTTTAGATTTTATAACTTTACACTCAACCTCAACAATTAAAAAATTTATTGATAATACATTAAGTCAGAACAAAATTCAAACAAATGAGTTACGCACAATTTTACAGTTGAATTCAATTGAAGGAATTAAGACAGCTGTTAGTTTAGGATTGGGAGCAGCTTTTGTATCATCATCATCTATTGAAAAAGAAATCAAATTAAAACAAATTAAGATATTAAAGATTGAAAGCCTTAACATTAACCGCCAATTATCTATAATTAGTAATCCTGAATGTTATAAATCAAAGGCATTTCACCTATTTTATAAAGAATTACTTCGATTAAAAACAAAAAGCAAAAACTAAAATATATTTTTAAAAAAGTTGACGGTTTAAAAAAATTTTTAGTATTATTGGGTTTAAGTAAAAAATGAATTAATTTAGATTATGAAATATGCAATTGTCGAAATTAGTGGAAGACAATTTTGGATTGAAGCAGGAAAATACTACGATTTTAATCGAATTCCAACAGAGTTAGGAAAACAAATCACATTAAATAGAATTTTATTATTAAATGATGATGGAAATGTCTTAATCGGCCAACCGTATTTAGAAAGTGTGAAAATAAAAGGAAAAATTTTAGAACACTTCCGCGGCAAAAAAACAATTGTTTACAAGATGCGTCCAAAGAAAAAAACACGTAAGAAACAAGGTCATAGACAAGAACTAACACGTGTTCTTATCGAAGACATTATTATGAATTAATTATAAAATATAGGAATTTAAAATTATGGCACATAAAAAAGGTGCGGGAAGTACAAAGAATGGTCGTGATTCAAATGCGAAGCGACTAGGAGTAAAGAAATTTGGCGGCGAAAAGGTTCGAGCTGGAAATATTTTAATCCGTCAACGTGGAATGAAATTTAAACCAGGTCTTAATGTTGGATGTGGAAAAGATTTTACATTATTTGCCTTAACAGAAGGAACTGTAACATTTGATTATCAAGAAGGGAAAAAGAAACGTATAAATATTATTGTTTAAAAATTTTTAAATAATTTTGGATGCAAAAAAATTCTATTACAAACAAATATCAAAACTTAGTTACCCAAATAAACAATTTGGAAGACAAGTTTCAGACTTTTACCGACAATGAGTTACGAGCTCAAAGCTTCAAATTAAAAAAACAATATCAAGAATCAAAAGATCTAAATTCACTTATTCCTGAATCATTTGCATTAACAAGAGAAGCTAGTTTAAGAACACTAGGCTTACGACACTTTGATGTCCAATTGATTGGAGGTCTGACTCTTAATAATCAAAAAATTGCAGAAATGAAAACCGGTGAAGGAAAAACGCTGGTAGCCACTCTTTCAGCATCTTTGAATGCCTTAACTGGTAAGGGTGTTCATATTATTACAATCAATGATTATTTAGCAAGCCGTGATCATGCATCTATGGGACAAATTTATAGTTTGCTAGGTTTGAATACAGGGCTCATTCAAGATGATATGTCCAAATTAGAACGAAAAAAAAATTATAATGCAGACATTACTTACGTTACAAATTACGAAGTAACATTTGATTTCTTACGTGATAATATGGCATTAAACTTAAATGATGTCACGCTTCGCCCATTTAATTATTGTATTATTGATGAAGTTGATTCAGTATTGATTGATGAAGCACAAACCCCATTAATTCTTTCTGAGAGTTTTGAAACACCTGTTGATAAATATATCATTGCTGCTGAAATTACCGAATATTTGAAACGAAATATTCATTATACAGTGGATGAAAAAAATAAAAATATTATTTTACTCGACAAAGGTAGTCAACAGATCGAAAAAATTCTCCAAATTCAAGATTTATATGACCCACGCGATCCATGGATTCCGTATGTAATTAATGCAATTAAAGCAGATTCATTATTTATAAATAATGTCCATTATATTATTCAAAATAATCGAATCGTAATTGTAGATGAATTTACAGGTAGAATTATGCCTGATCGACGTTGGGGTGATGGGCTTCATCAAGCAATCGAGGCCAAAGAAAAATTACCAATCCGTCAAAAATCAGAAACACAAGCTGAGATAACCTATCAAAATTTTTTTTTACTTTATCCCAAACTTTCTGGTATGACTGGAACTGGTAAAACAGCTGAGATTGAATTTGAGAAAATTTATAAATTATCGGTTGATGAAATTCCAACTGCACGTCCAACATTAAGAAAAGATTTATCTGATTTAGTATATAAGGACCAATTTTTAAAATGGAATGCCATTTCGAAAACATGCAATGAAGTTTCATCCACTGGTCAGCCAGTTTTAATTGGAACAACTACAATTGAAAAATCAGAAATGTTAGCGGAGTTATTGAATGAATATAAATTATCGTATCAACTTTTAAATGCAAAGCCAGAAAATGTTCGACGCGAGTCAGAAATTGTTGCTCAAGCAGGGAAACGAGGTGCAATTAATATTGCAACAAATATGGCAGGGCGTGGTACAGATATTATCTTAGGTGGAAATATTACATTTAATGTTCAGGAAGAATTATACAATATTCTGACATTTTCACGGAATTATATGATTTCTAAAGATAAAAATATCTTCCAATCTCCACTAAAAAATCAACTTAAATCTTACTCTCAAACCTTTTTAAGTGTTCTTTTTTCAATCTTGAATGATCCATCCTTTTTACAATTATCTGATATCGGAATTTTACGTGCATTAAGAGAAAATGATAACAATTCAATTCCAAATATATCCTATCAATGTTCGATCAAATTTTTAATTGACGAATTAAAACGTTATTACAATAAGAATCAAAAACAAGAAAATCAAATTGTAAAAAATCTCGGTGGATTATATATTGTTGGAACAGAAAGAAACGACTCTAGGCGTGTAGATAATCAATTACGTGGCAGATGTGGCCGCCAAGGTGATCCTGGAACTTCACAATTCTTTTTAAGTTTAGATGATAATCTATTACGGTTATTTGGCGGGTCCAAAATTCAAACTTTCCTTCAATCACAAATGTTAGACGATTCTCCTTTAGAATCCAATATTTTGACACGAAGTTTAGATTCTGCTCAACAAAAAGTTGAAGAACGTGCTTATCAACAACGTAAAAATTTATTCGATTATGATGAGATTTTAAATAAACAACGAAAAGTTATTTATTCGGAACGATCAGTCATATTGAACAAAGAATCATTACAAAAGAATATTCTTGCTTATGGAGAACAGATGATCACGGATCTTTTGTTAAAAGTGAAGCTAGAAAATTCCTCTACGAAGCAAATTATATCTTTGTTTGAAAATTTATTTGGTAAAAATTTAATCATAAATTCAAAAGCTAATCCAATTGGTTTCCAACAACACTTATTTAACGAATTTTGGTTAATTTATCAGTCTAAAATAAATGAACTTAATGTCCATGGAGATGGAATTTGTGAGAGTTTGGAACGAAATATTAATTTAGTCAATATTGATCTTATTTGGCGTGAACATTTACAAGAAATGACACTGCTTCGTGAAGCAGTTAGCTGGCGTGGATATGGACAACAAAATCCATTGTATGAATACAAAAAAGATGCATTAGCGTTTTTCAATGGTCAATCAGCAACTTTAAGACACTTAGTAATCTATGAATTATTAAGATCGTCTGTTTTATAAAAAAATTTACCTTTCATTTAATTAAAATATGGCAAAACGTACACTTTCAAACAAAAGTAGATATTCAGTTTTAAAAGTATCTGGTTTCCGCGCACGTATGGCAACTCCCCAAGGTCGTAAAACTATCAAAAACCGTCGTAAAAAAGGAAGAAAGTTATTAACACTTGCTCGTTAATTTCTTAATTTCATTATTAGAGTGACTTTAATAATTCACTCTAATAGTAAATAATTTTTTAGTTAAGATTACTCTAATATTAGCGTAACAAATTAATTTTTGAAGAAACATTTTATGAAATTTACTAGTGAGTTAGCTCTCTTTTTAAAAGCTCGTTATCCAATTATTTATATAAATACAATTGAAGAAGATCGAGTAGAATATATTATTCGAAAAAATATAAAAACAAATTTAAATCGGAGTATCTATAGTTGGGATTTTGTAGATGGTTACACAAATAACCCAAACAATGAAGGGTTTGCAAAAAAAAATCCATTACAAGCATTAGAGCTCGTTGAACGGATTAACTCTGAAACCCCAGCTTTATTTTTATTAAAAGATTTTAATCGTTTTTTAACAGATCTTTCCATCTCACGTAAGCTTCGAAACATCAGTCGAATCTTAAAATTACAACCTAAAACAATTATTATTATTGGATCCGACTTGTCAATTCCAAAAGAATTACAAGAATTAATCACAATTTTAGAATTTCAATTACCGTTAGAGGAAGAAATTAATCAAGAATTAACAAGATTGGTGACATCTTTAAATATTCAAGTTGATCCTGAATTATTTGAAAATTTAACACGTGCTTGTCAAGGCTTGTCATTAGAAAGAATCCGGCGTGTTTTATCGAAAATTATTGCAACTTATAAAACTATTGATAATAATAGTATCACAGTTTTGTTAAGTGAAAAAAAACAAATTATTGGTCAAACAGAAATTTTAGAATATTGTTCGGTAAATGAACAAATTAGTAATTTAGGGGGATTAAATAATTTAAAAGATTGGTTAACAAAACGAAAAACAGCGTTTAGTATTCAAGCGTCAAATTATGGATTACCAACACCACGTGGTTTATTGCTAATTGGAATTCAAGGAACTGGTAAATCATTAACAGCCAAAGCAATTGCAAATGATTGGCAACTACCACTTTTAAAATTAGACGTTGGTAAATTATTTGGGGGAATTGTAGGTGAATCAGAATCACGTTTGCGACAAATGATTAATGTTTCTGAAACAATCTCACCATGTATTTTATGGATTGACGAAATTGATAAAGCATTTACAAATACCGATAGTCGAGGTGATAGTGGGACTAGTAACCGTGTATTAGCAACATTTATTAGTTGGTTATCAGAAAAAACAAAACCTGTTTTTGTTATTTCAACAGCAAATAATATTGATTTATTACCATTAGAAATTATCCGGAAAGGACGATTTGATGAAATTTTTTTTTTAGATTTACCAAAGATTAATGAACGAGAAGAAATTTTTAAAATTCATATCAAAGAATTTAGGCCAAATAGTTGGGAATTATTCAATTATAAGAAATTAGCGCAATCATCTGAATCGTTCTCTGGAGCTGAAATTCGCCAAAGTGTTATTGAAGGTATGTACCAAGCGTTTTATGAAAAACGTGAAGTTACCACAGAAGACATTTCGCTGGCGTTAAAAGAATTTATTCCTCTAGCTAATTTAGAAAGTAATCAAATGGCCAAATTACAAAGTTGGGCAACTTCAGGACAAATTCGTTTAGCATCATCTGAACCTATATATATTTAAGTTAAAATTTTTATTTTTAATGAGACAAAAAATTTTTCGATTCTTTGCTGATTTAAGATTTTCAATTTTTACACTTCTATTAATTAGTGGATGTAGTATTATTGGAACAGTTATTGAGCAGGATCAATCGATCGAAACCTATAAAATAAACTATCCTTTAACCAATCCCGTATTTGGATTCTTATCATGGGATAAAATTCTTTATTTTGGGTTAGATCATGTTTACCAAACATGGTGGTTTTTATTTTTAATATTTCTATTTGGTTGTAGTTTAGTTCTTTGTAGTTTTTTACAACAGTTACCATCTTTAAAAATCGCACGTAGATGTCAATTTTTTCGAACAAACAAAGCCTTTTACAAACTAAATAATTACACAATTTTAACCAGGCCATCATTTTCTAAAATTTTAGCGGGAATTCAAACAGCAAACTATTCGATTTTTCACCAAAAAAATATCGTTTATTCTTACAAAGGTTTGATTGGGAGAATTGCACCAATTATTGTTCATTTTAGTATGATTTTAGTTTTAGTTGGAACTATTATAAGTTCATTGTTTGGCTTTAAAGCACAAGAAATTGTTCCAAAGACAGAAAATTTTCATATTCAGAATATTTTATCAAATGGTAGATTAACAATCATCCCTCAAAATTCTGCACGTGTAAATGATTTTTGGATAACTTATACCAAAAATAAGACAGTTTCTCAATTTTACTCTGATATTTCAATTTTGAATACAAATGGAAATGAAATCAGGCGAAAAACTATCTCGGTGAATTATCCATTTGTTTATAAAGGGATTTACTATTATCAGACTGATTGGAATCTACTAGGTTTACGATTTAAAACAAATACAAATCAAATTATTGAATACCCATTGGTAAATGTTTTCCCAAATCAAGAAAAAATTTGGTTAACTTGGATCTCTAATAATCAATTTACACAAAATGGAATAATTTTATTAATTGATAATCTCGAAGGGTATTGTTCGATTTATAGTGATGACGGTCAATTTTTAGGAAATATGGAAATCAACGAAACATTAAATTTCAACCAAAATATTACATTATTAGAAATTTTGAGTTCTACTGGTTTACAAATTAAAATCGATCCAGGAATTCCATTAATTTATTTAGGCTTTTTCTTCTTAATGATAAGTACATTAATGAGTTATATTACTTATTCTCAAGTTTGGATATTTCAAAAAGATCAAGAATTATTCATTGGAGGAAACACTAATCGAGCATTATTTGACTTTGAATTAGAATTTCTAAAACTTGTTAAAAACTATTAGCATGTAAATTGATGGGGGATTTTCTATAGTATTATAATTGTATATAACAAACTAAACATTTGGGAAGATTTATAATAAATAAAAATTTTTATGACAGCAACTTTAGAAAGACGTGAAAGCGTTTCTGTATGGGAACGTTTCTCTGCTTGGATTACTAGTACAGAAAACCGTTTATACATCGGTTGGTTTGGTTGTTTAATGTTCCCTACATTATTAACAGCTACTTCTTGTTACATCATCGCGTTCATCGCAGCACCTCC
>Ga0181407_1000227_pt1 | contig 19238 bp, 19 predicted proteins | sample 30SPOviralmetaG_FD_130136 | JGI IMG/M metagenome (GOLD analysis project Ga0181407, IMG submission 130136) | Marine viral communities from the oligotrophic San Pedro Time Series (SPOT) site, San Pedro Channel, CA, USA - 30 SPOT_SRF_2012-01-26 | ecosystem: Environmental > Aquatic > Marine > Strait...
GAAAAAAGACAAAGTGAAGTCTTAAAATTTACAGAAGAGATCTCCAGTTTTGGAGGCAATCAAATCGATTAACATTAACCAACATAACTAAGGAGATTTGAAAAATGTCAAATCAAATTACAACTGCGTTCGTTGAACAGTATTCAAATAATGTTCAAATGTTATCGCAACAAAAAGGCTCTTTGCTAAGAGGTTCTGTTGATGTTGAAACTGTTGTTGGAAACAATGCGTTCTTTGAACAAGTTGGTTCTGCTACTGCTCAAAAAAGAGTTAGCCGACATTCTGATACGCCTCAACTAGACACACCCCACGCAAAAAGACGTGTAAGCTTGGTGGATTATGAATATGCGGATTTAATAGATCAGCAAGATAAGGTAAGAACTCTTATCGATCCAACAAGTGCTTATGCAAACGCTGCAGCTTTCGCTCTTGGTCGTTCTATGGATGACGAGATTATTGCTGCTGCAACTGGAAATGCTTTTACTGGCGCAACTGGTAGTACATCTACTGCGTTAGGTGCTGGACAAGCAATTACAGAAAGTGGAACAGATGGTTTAACTATTGCTAAACTTAGAACTGCAAAAGAAAAGTTCGATTTAGCAAGTGTAGATCCAAGTCTGCCAAGATTTTTGGTAGTTGGACCAAGACAAGTTTCTGATTTATTAGGAACTACATCTGTAACATCAAGCGACTTTAATACGGTTAAAGCTTTAGTAAATGGCGAAGTTGATACTTTTATGGGTTTCAAATTCATTACATCTACTAGACTTGCAATCGCTTCATCTAAAAGATTATGTGTTGCCTTCGCTGGCGATGGCATAAAGCTTGCATTAGGTAAAGACGTTATGACTAGAATTGATGAGAGATCTGACAAAGGATACTCAACTCAAGTTTATGTTTGTATGTCTATCGGTGCTACTAGAATGGAAGAAAGTAAAGTTGTTTCAATCCAAGCTCACGAAGCTTAATCAATAGGAGATATATATCATGGCAAGTGTTAAAGCGGTAAATATTACCAACTTAGATGCTACTCCGATTGTTAAGACGGATAGCGAAACTAACGGTGGAAAAATCAGAGTATCTTACGATAACTATGAAGCTTCATCATTAGCAAGTGGATCAGATATAACGATTGGCAGAATACCAGCCAACGCTACTATAATGGATGTTGTTCTAAAGTGTGATGCTTTAGGTGGCTCTTCAACTTTAAAAGTTGGCGATGCTTCAGACGATGACAGATATTTAGCTGCAGTTGGAACATGGAATGCTGCTGGTCAAACTCAGTCAATGTTAGGTGGCTCTACAGCTGCTAATACAGCAATGACTGGTCTGGGCTATAGAACAACTGCATCAACTGATATTATAATCACAACTGGAGGAGCTACTATTTCTGGCTCTATTCATTGTTGGGTTATGTACACAGTTGAGTAGTTAATACATTTTGTTTGGCGGATGAAATACTCCGCCAGGCGATAAGATTATGGCAAGAAAATCAAAGCCTATTTCAAGGAATAAAAGAAATTACAGACCTACTAAGAAAGGTGCTGGAATGACAAAAGCTGGAGTTAAAGCTTATAGAAAAGCTAATCCAGGATCAAAATTAAAAACCGCAGTAACTGGTAAAGTTAAAAAAGGATCGGCTGCTGCAAAAAGAAGAAAATCATATTGCGCAAGATCTTTAGGACAACTGAAGAGATCTTCTGCAAAAACTAAAAATAATCCTAATTCAAGAATTAGACAATCAAGACGAAGATGGAAATGTTAAAGTGAAGTATCTTTTAATTTTATATGTATGCAGCTATGCAGCAGAAACTCCTAAATGTAATGACGAAAGAATTACTGGAGGATTTGATGAATGGTCCACTTGTATAAATCAAGGATATAAACAATCACATTTTTTATTAAACGAACTTTATCAAGAAGATTTCGAAGATGAAAAATTAGCGATCAGATTTTCATGTGAGGAACAAGGAGAAAAAACGTAATGGCAAGTGTAGTAGATATGTGTAATTCAGCTCTTAACTTATTAGGAGCATCGACAATTTCAGCATTAACTGATGACAGTAAGAATGCAAGATTATGCAATCAAAGATATGATAGCGTTAGGAACAGAGTATTTAGATCTCATGCTTGGAACTGTTTACATAAAAGAGTTCAATTAGCTCAAAACAGTACAGCTCCAGTTATAGAATATTCTAATGCTTATGCTCTTCCGTCAGATTGTTTAAGAGTATTAAAAGTTCATAATGGAACTACAGACAGTATTGCTTCTGCTATTGATTACAAATTAGAAGGTAGAAATATTGTAACTGATGAAGGAACTATTTATTTAATCTATGTTGCTTTAGATGCAGATCCAAATAATTACGATAGTTATTTACAAGAAAGTATCTCTCATCAACTTGCTGCTGATCTTTGTTATGCAATTACAAATAATGCAACACTAGCAAATAATTATATGGCTAGAGCCGATGAAAGATTAAGAGAAGCAAGATTTATTGATGCAACCGAAAACAGTTTAGGAACTATTGAGAGTAACGAATTTACTGACGCAAGGTTATAATGGCTCGAACAACTTTAGCATTAACATCTTTTGTTTCAGGAGAGTTTGGTAATAAGCTTACTGGTCGAACAGATTTTGATAAATATCAATCTGCTGCAAAAACTATGGAGAACTTTTTAGTTCATCCTCAAGGAGCTGCTACAAGAAGAGTAGGTACTCAATTTATTGCTTCAGTTAAAACTGCTTCTGCTAAAACTAGATTAATTCCTTTTGAGTTCTCAACTACTCAAACTTATATTTTAGAATTTGGAAATAATTATATTAGATTTTTTAAAGATAAAGGTCAGATCTTATCTGGTGGATCTGCTTATGAAATATCAACTCCGTATTTAACTGCAGAGTTATTCGATATTAAATTCGCTCAATCTGCTGACGTTATGTATATCTGTCATCCTAATCATGAGGTAATGAAGCTCAGTAGAACTGGTCATACTTCATGGACATTAGCTCAAGTTGATTTTACTGATGGACCATATCTTGCAACAAATTCAACAACGACAACACTAACACCAGCTCAATCTGCAACTGGATCTGGAGTAAATATAACAGCTTCTGCAGTAACTGGAATAAATGGTGGATCTGGATTTTTAGCTACCGATGTTGGAAGAATAATAAGTTTCAATTCTGGTAAAGCAAAAATTACTTCAAGGACCAGTACAACAGTTGTCGTTTGTACAATTACAACTGCTTTTGCTAATACCAATGCTACAGCTGCTTTTAGTTTGGGTGCATTTTCAGATACGACTGGTCATCCTAGTTGCATAAGTTTTTATGAACAAAGATTAGTTTTTGCTGGAACTATATCTGAACCACAAACAGTATTTTTTTCTAAAGCTGGAGATTATGAAAACATGACTTCAGGAACTAACGCTGATGATGCAATGGTTTATACTATCGCTGCTAATCAAGTTAATGTTATTAGATATTTAAAAGCGCAAAGAACTTTAGTTATAGGAACTACTGCTGCTGAATATACAGTATCAGCTGATGGAACAGATGCTTCTATAACACCGACTAACATTACTATTAAAAGACAAAGCTCTTATGGATCTGCAAATGTTGATGCAGTTACAGCTGGAAATGCAATATTGTTTTTACAAAAAGCAAAGAGAAAAATTAGAGAACTAGCCTATAACTTTGATAGTGATAGTTATGTTGCTCCTGATTTAACAATTTTAAATGATGCAGTAACCGATAGTGGTATTGTTCAAATGGAATGGCAACAAGAACCAGATAATATTTTATGGTGTGTTAGAGAAGATGGACAACTAGCAGCGCTTACATATCAAAGATCTGAAAACGTAGTTAGTTGGCATAGACATATTTTAGGCGGAGCTTTTGGATCAGGTAATTCTGTTGTTGAAAGTATAGCTAGTATTTCTGGAGATCTAAACGAAGATGAACTTTGGTGTATTGTTAAAAGAACAGTTAATGGTGCAACTGTAAGATATGTAGAATGCTTTTCTGATTTTGATTTTGATGAAACCGCTTCTACAGATTTTAAATTTTTAGATAGTCATTTAAGTTATTCTGGATCTTCAACAACTACACTAAGTGGGTTAAGTCATCTACAAGGTCAAACAGTATCTATCCTGGCTGATGGATCTGTTCATTCAAATAAAGTTGTTAATGGATCTGGACAAATTACTTTAGATAGATCTGTTACTAAAGCGTGTGTAGGTTTAGCTTATGATAGTGTTTTACAAACTATGAGAATTGAAGGTGGATCTTTAGAAGGTACATCTCAAGGTAAAATAAAAAGAATTTCAAAAGTAGTTTTAAGATTATTTGAAACTGTTGGTGTTAAAGTTGGTCCAAGTTTATCTAACTTAGAAACAATACCTTTTAGAACTACATCTAGTAATTTATCTGCACCAGTAGATACTCTTATAGAAGGCGATAAAGAAATAGAATTTGACGATGATTATAATAGTGACGGACATATATTTATTAAACAAGATCAACCGCTTCCAGCTAGTATTCTTGCAATATATCCAACGCTAGTAACAAACGATGGCTAAATTTACTGTTGTTCCTTATGAAATGGAACATGGAGATCATATTATTGAATTTGGGATGAATGATAAGCTCATGGAAATTGATGCTAGTTATACGAATAATAGACTAGATATGGCAATTCCAGGTTTGGCATTTACTTTATTTTTAGATGAAACTCCGATTGTATCAGGTGGCATAGTTCCAATGTGGGAAGGTGTTGCTGAAGGCTGGGTGTTATCATCCAAACATATATTCGATTACAAAATTAAAGCTGCATCGATAATTAAAAAGAGATTGGATTATCTTTGCATCAACAACAAAATTATAAGATTACAAACTGCAGTCAAAGAAGAGTTCCTAACTGGTGTTAGGTTTGCTCAATGGCTAGGTTTAGAAAAAGAAGGTCTAATGAAATTTTATGGATTAGATCAAACTAATTATTGGAGAATGGCAAAATATTATGAGCGCACTTGGTAACATCGCAGCAGCACAAACTGCAAAAAGACTTGGATCATACAATGCTAAAGTCACTAAAATGGAAAGTGATTTTATTAAAGCAAAAGCAGAAGTTAATAAAAAATTTTATAATAAAGTTACTAAGCCATTACTTTTAAAAAATCAGGAAAAAGCAAAAGATAATTTATTTGTAAGTATATTAAGAAGTGGTGCAGAGTTTAGAGCTGGTACAACTCCTTATGACGTAATGTTAGAGAATAATGTTAATCAAGCATTCAATGTTGTGATCGCTGATTATAATTCTGAGATGGATGCCAACGATCAATTAAATCAATCTTTGATGTTAGATGCAAAAGCAGCTGGTCAAGAGTACGCTGGTCGTATGACTGCAAGAGCGCAAAAGTTTGCAGCTGTTGGATCTTTGTTAAGTGATGCTAATAAATTAGGATATGAATTTTAATGGCTATTTTAAAAATTGAACAAGTACAAGGTAAAGTAAATACTGGTAATGTACCAAGAGCATCAGCGTTAGCATTACCTTTATCTATTGCTAATCAAGAAGCTGCTGGATTTAAAGCATTCTCAGATGCTGTAGTTACACTTTATGCTGCACAAAAAAAAGAAGAGGACCTTAACGAAGCTCAAAGTATTACAGAAAGTTTATCAATAGATTTAATTAAAAGTTACAATAAACATAAGAAAGGAAGTAATTTAGAACTTGCTTTAGATGGCTTTCAAGAAGATGTTAAATATGAAAATTTTAAAGATCTTGGATCTAATAAAAGAGTTAAGAAAGAAGTTAGAAATTATGTAAATAAATTTAGAAGCAAGTATGCTTTAGATTTATTAGGTAAAGTTACAGAAAATCATCAAGACATAACTAAAGCTAGAAAAACTCAAACTTTAAACAAGATGGTTAAAGATCAAGTAGCTGGTGGTAAAGACGGTATTATAGCTCAAAGAGATTATCAAAGCTTTTGGACAGATCCTTTAAATCTTGAGTATTACGGAGCTGAAGGTTTAGAAAAATTAAAACAAGAAAAAGACCTAGAGATATTAGAGTTAGCTTACATTCAAGGTGGTAATACTGGACAAGTAAACTTATTTAATAACGAGCAAAGAAGTGAAATTTTATCTAGTTTACCTCTTAAAAGTCAAAAAGCTGTTATTGAAAAAATTAGAAATGGAGCTGTATCAAGAGCAATAAAATCTCAAGAAGATATAATCTTTAAAGAAAAGAAAGATAAACAGTTCAAAATAGAAACATTTACTACTGCATTACTTGCAATTAATGATGCTAGATTAAACAGTACAGATGAGAATATAGCTAGAAATCCATCACTTGATGATCTTTATGATTTGAAACAAAGTGGCGCTATCAACTCTTCTCAATACAATCAGCTATTAAGATTTAAAGCTAATGACAAAACATTAGATAATCCTGAAATTTTACAGATCGTAAATGCTTCATTTGCTTTAGCAGATAGTGTTGAAAAAATTGATAGCCTTCAAGAAGATGTAAATCTTAATCCAGATATTATGGATGGTCTAACAGCTAAAAGTATTATTACGTTTAATAAGATGGCTGATAAATATAAAAAAGATACTACGTTTGGAACTGAAGATCAAAAATTTAGAGATTTATTAGATATAGGTACTAAAAGAATTTCTAAAGGTAAAAGTGGTATATTTAATTCTTCAGGTAAACCAGCAAACAATGATATTTTAATAAGAGCAGAAGCTAGACTTAATGAATATAACGATTTAACTTTAAATAAAAATTATACACCTGAACAAGCTTACGCTGAAGTTATTAAGAAATTAAAAAAAGATGAGTTACCTGAGCTGCATGATTTAGAGCAACCTAGATCTGTTTCAATAAAAAATTTTAAAGAAGAACTAAATGCTCATCCAAAAGATACATTTATTGAAATGAGAAAAGAAGTTGCTTTAGCATATAAAGAAAGTGGAGATCTTGAAACTTATAAAGATGATCTTCGTAAACTAGATATAATTGAAGATACATACGATACTAGGTTAGTAATTTATGATGGCAATCAAGACAATGCTTTAGGTAGACAATTTAAAATTAAAGAGAAAAAATAATGGAATTTAATACTTACGATTTATACCTTAATCAAGTTAAAGAAGATGATGTATTCAATAGTAATGAATATAAATACTTAAAAGAAAATAATATTGATACTGCTGAAATAGAAGGCATAGATAAAGATCCTGATGCTGGAGAAATAAAATTTGATAAAGACCAAAAGATTTCTGATGAAGATAATAAATTATTATTAAAAGATGTAACTGACTTTATATTAGATATACCTTATGATACTTTTATAAGTATTCTTAGAGGTGGTACTAATGGGTTTCAATTTGTAAATAATTTTGCTGGAGCTGTTGGTTTAACTGGAGAAGAAACTACTGACGAATTTAATTTAAAGTTTGATAAGATCAAATCCGATTTAGACAATGCTCAAGAAGATAGTCCATTTGTAACTAAGATGATTGCAATGGCTGGTCAAGATGCAATGTACACTTATCCAATTTATAAAAAACTTCAAAAGGCTGGATTACCTAAAATGTGGAGATTACCTATATCTTTTGCTTTAGGTGGTGCTTTAGCGTTTGATAAAAAAGAAAGCTTGTTTGTTGATAGTAATTCAATGCGTAATCTAAAAGCTTATATTGGTATTGCTCAAGATACTCCAATAGAAGAGATGTACGATAAAACAGTCCAGGCTATAGAGTTTGGTGCTTTTGGTAAAATTTTTGATGATGTTATTGGAATGGCTAAAGGCATTAAGACAATGAATAAAGACAGAATTAAACAAGCTGATATTGCTGTTGGTGCATCTGCTGCAACTGCTGGTGTTGTAGAACAATTCGTAGATGATGATCCAAATCAAGCAACAAATGAAATGATGCCTAATACAGAGGCTATCGAGGAAAAAAAAAATCCAAATTTTAACGATGACGAAATAATACCAGGTACTGTTAATGAATATGGTTTCGAAAAAACATCTAGCTTAGTTCCAGTATTTAAATCAGTATTAAAAGAAACTGCAAAGAAATTACCAAACAAAGGATCTGGAGAACAAATATTTAATACTTTAAAAAATACTCCAGGATTAAAACAACAAGAATTAAAATGGTCAGGTCTTGATGATTTTCTTAAAGAAAAGAAAACCGTTACTAAAGAAGAAGTAAAAGAATATTTAGAAAATAACACTTTAGATGTTTCTGAAATACAGAAATCTAATAGAACACCTCCAGCAGATGTTGATTTTGAAAATCAGTTACAAAGTGAACTTGATAAAATTGATAGCGATATAAATGAAAAATTAAGATTAAATAGAAGAGCAAATGTCAGTAATGATTTAGATGAAGTTCTTTTAGAAACGTCTGGTCCATCATTTAATCCAGATGCTGATCCTCGTAGAGCTATGACAATAGAACAATTTGGAAATTATATACTTGATAATCAAAATAGTTCTTATGATGAAATGGTAAAAAAATTTTCTAAAGAAGATGGAAATTTATATTTATACGATTTAAGAAGTAGTGATGGTAATAACAATTTATCAAGACTTTCATCTGAAGAAGCAAAAATTGCAATTTTAAAAAATGATGACTTAAAACTTTCTTTGGAACATAAAATTGATCCAGTTGAAATGGAAAAATATTTTATAGCTAAAGACTTACGAAAATTTAGCCGAATGGAAGAAGCAAGAAAAACTAAGTTTGATGATTCAAAATATACTGAGCCAGGTGGGGAAGATTATAGAGAAATTATATTTAAGCTTAAAGGCGATAGATATTATCCTATTGAAAAAGAATTGGAAAATTCAATAAGTAGTGGAACAGAGCCTTTAAAAAGTTTTAAAAAGAAAAGTGAATTTCCTTACAGATCTCCAAATGTTCACTTTGGAACTAAGAACGAGTTTGCTCATGTAAGATTTAAAACTAGAGATTTAAATGGTCAAAAGGTTTTAACAGTAGAAGAAATGCAGTCTGACATAGTTCAAGATATGAAAAGAAACTTTGGAGAAAGAGTTACAGACTTTCCATTTAAAAATAACTGGTATGAGCTAGTAACTAAAAGATTAATTAGATATGCAGCAGATAATGATTTTGATGCTGTTGCTATACCTAAAGGAGAAATAATAGGAAAAAGATATAATCAATCTGTTGGTAAAGCTAAAGAAGTAAATGTAATACCAAATATTGATACAGAATTTAATAAAAAATCATTTACAGTTAAATATTTTAGTGGAGGAAACAGAGAAATAAAAACTAAATTGTATTATGAAAATGAAATTTACAATTTGGAAAAAGATATTGGATCAGAGAATTTTAAGGATTTAAAAGATAATATTGATAATTTTTTACAAAATGACGATTTAACTCCACAAGATATAAGAAATGAGTTTTTCTTTTCTAAGTTTGATAAACCATTGATAATTGGAGAGGCTCAAGGAAAAGTATCTTTATATGACAAAGCTATTCCAGGCTTCATGAAAAAGTATGGCAAGAAATGGAATGCTAAAGTTTATGATGACAAGATTTTACCATTCTCAGATGAAGTAACTATTGGTACTTTTAATGAACCATTACCAGTTACAATTATTCAGCTTACTGATGAGATGAAACAGTCAGTACAAAAAGACGGACAAGCTCTATTTAATATTTTCGGAATAGGATCAGGAGCTGCTATAGGATCAAATGCTATCCTAGATAGTGATAGGAACAATACTATTTCAAATATAACAGAAAATTAGTAAATATTAATTATCCTCAAATATTTCTAAAAATTTTCACAAAAATTCAAAAGGTAACAATTAATGGCAAATCTAAAAACTATAACTAAGGAATTTACAAAAGAGTTATTACCTGATGCACAAAAGATCATTGATGAAAAGATTAAAGGACCAAAATTAAAGAATAAGAAAAAGCCTCTAACTGAAGGCGATAGTATTAGAAATCAAGAGCTTAGTGTTGAAAAGAGTTTAAAAGAAAAAAATTTAAAAGAGCCTAGACCAGTTACTGTAGATAAAGCTGAAAAGATGCTCTTTACAAAAGAGAACAAAATAAAACCTAGCAAACTAATAGATTTTAATATTTCAAAGTTTGAAACTAGAGATGATATTTTAAAGTTTATAGATGAAGTTTCAGTTCAAATGAAAACTTCTATTGATAAACAAAAAAGAGGTGTTCAAACTAACGAAGCTACAAAAGAGATGGCTCAGTTACTTCAGGTTAATTCTAAGGACCTGAAAGAAAGTTTATTAAAGATAAAGCCTGGACAAACTTTAAATGCCGAAACTATTTTAGCAGCTAGAGAATTATTATTAGCAGCTATGAATAAGATGGATGAGTTGGCTATTGCAGCTAAGGCTGGTGGTACAGAGGATCTATTTGCTTTTAGACAGCACATGGCTTTGACATCTGAATTACAAAAAATTATTAAAGGTGTTCAAACTGAAACTGGTAGAGCATTACAACAATTTAAAATACCAGTTAGAGATAAAGCTTTTACTGCTAGAAATCTTGATGATCTAAATAGAGATCAATTAATAATGGATCTAGGAGGAGAAGAGGCTATTAGAAATTTAGCTAAAACTTATCTTAAAGCAAACACCTCTAAAGCAAGAGCAACACTTACAGAAAAAACTGGTTTAATAACTAGAACTCAAGATGCTTTAGCTGAAATATTTATTAATGCTATTTTGTCTAATCCGATGACGCACGTTAGAAATACTGCTGGTAACTGGATTACTCAAGGCATTCTAATGCAAGAGAGAAAAATTGCTGGAAAGTTTTTTAGTGATGCTAGTCAAACTGGTGGAGTTGCTGAGTTTGAAGCTATTGCTAAAGCTTATGGTAAAACTCAAGCTGCATCTGAAATGTGGGCTGCTATTGGTAGAGAATTAGCTGATGGCAAGATGCCTACAATTAAAAATCAAATGAGTGGTTCTAAAATAGAAGTAAGACCTAACAAGGCTTCTGCTGAACATTTTGGAATGAAAGAAGGTGGTCTTGCAACTGGTGTAGATGTTTTAGGAAACATATTAACTTTAGGTAGAATACCTACAAAGATGTTATCCGTTTCAGATAACTACTTTAAGAATTTAGAATATAGATCAGAAATTTATGCTCTAGCTTATAGAGAAACAATCGAGTTAGTTCAAAGTGGTGTTGTATCAAAAGCTAATGCTGCAGAGTATTTAGCTAACAGAGTTGTTAATCCTCCTGAAGCTCACGTTAAAAGAGCTATGGAAATTACTTTAGAAAGTACGTTTCAAACTAAGCTTGGTACTAGAGGCGATATTTTAGATATGGGAGCTGGTTTACAGAAAATGAAATCAAGAGCTGGTTGGTTTACATTTATCTCTAATTATTATTTACCTTTTATTCAAACACCAGCAAACGTAGTCGGAATGACTATGGAGAGAACACCAGGATTAAATATGGTCCTAACAAGCTATAGAAATGATTTATCAGGAGCTAATGGTTTAGCTGCTCAACAACTTGCTAAATCTAAAATGGCTACTGGAAGTTTATTCTATTTGACTGTCATGGGTATGACTTTTGGAAAACCTTTTGGTGTAAGTACAACTGGTACTTCTCCAGAAATCGGAGTTAATTTTAAAAATAAATATAATAAATCCGATATGAAAAAGTTACTTGGTATTCAATCAGGTACAATAAACATTCCATACGGAGATGAAACATTACAAATAAATTTAACTGGTAATGATCCTATTGCTATGGCTTTCAGACAAGCATCTGATTTAGCATCAATAATGCAATATGGTTTTAAAGATAACGATCAAGCTAAGGATTTTTTAAATATGCTTACTGCGTTTACTTTATCTGTTGGAGAAAATATTGGATCATCTACATTTATGGCTGGTATTGGTAAAGCAGTTAATGATTATCAAAACTATAAACAATTAGGTTTTACTAAAGGTTTGGAAAAACAAACTAAATCAATGGTAAGTGCTTTTGTTCCAACTGGTGTTAGACAAGCAATGAAACTTGTTAATGAAGATAATAATAAGATTGCAATTACTATTGATGAGTACATTACAAAAAATTTATATGATGCTTCACTACCAAAAGATTATGATTTACTTGGAGATGAAATAGAAAGATTTGGATTAATATCTTTTAGAAAAGAAGATCCAATAAGAAATGAAATTTTAAATTCAGGTGTTGAATTAAATAAGGTTGATAGAAGATTTAGTTATCAAGAAGATGGTTTATCAACTAGCATTGAATACACTTCAGAAGAACTTTCTTTTATGAAGCAAAGATCTGGAAAATATTTTAAAGAAATATTAGGTCAGGTATTTACTAAAGATGAATATAACGATCCAACTTTAGATCAGTATGTTAAACACGAATATATAAAGAAAGCTCATGCTGCAGCTAAATCAGCAGCTAAAGCAGACTTACTATTTAACTCAGATGATAGTTCAGAAGATTATATTGAATATCCAGAATACATCGTTGATGACGAACAAATGGAAATTACAGTAGGTGCATTAGGTGCTTACGATAAATCATTAGATTTAAGAAACAGAATACAAAGTGAGATTAGATCAAATCTTTTAAACGAAATTAGAACTAAACAACAAGGACAACCGCTTTCTCAAGCAGAAGATCAATACTTTCAAACAATAGAGGAATAATAAACAATGACTATATCAACTACGATAATTAAGAACAGTTTTTCTGGTAACGGTTCTACTACAGCTTTTAACTATGGTTTTAAAATCACAGCAGAAAGTGAAATGCAAGTTATCATCAGATCTTCTACTGGATCTGAAACTGTAAAAACTTTATCTTCACACTACACAATAAGTGGAGTAGGTGCTGCTAATGGTGGAGCTGTAACTTTCACTTCTGGTAATATTCCAGCATCTGGCGAAACAGTTATTTTAAGAAGAGTTACTGCACAAACTCAAGCAATGGATCTTATAGATAATGATCCAATGAGTGCTGACACTATTGAAACAGCTCATGATAAGAGTATTGCTTTAATCCAGGAGCTTCAAGAACAACTTAATAGATCTCTTAAAGTTTCAAGAACAGCTACTTTAACTACACCAGAAATAACAGATGATGCTGCTGCAAGAGCTGGAAAACTTTTAGGCTTTTCTGCAGATGGAAATTCTTTAGATGCAACAATCGATGGATCTGGAGTTGCTGTTTCAGCGACTGCCGCTGCAAATTCTGCGACAGCTGCCGCTAGTTCAGCAAGTGCTGCTTCTTCAAGTGCTACTTCTGCCGAAAATGCAAAGAATGCTGCTGAAGCTGCTCTTGATACTTTTGATGATGATTTTTTAGGATCTAAATCTTCTAATCCTTCAGTTGATAATGATGGAAATTCATTAGCAGATGGTGCTTTATATTTTGATACGACAAACAATGTCATGAAAGTTTATGATCTTGGTAATACTCAATGGAAACAATTAACACCAACAAGTTCACAGCAAACTAATATTGATGCTGCAGTTTCAAACGCAACAAATATTAATCATGTTGGTGGATCAATAGGAAATGTAAATACAGTTGCTGGACAAATTACTCCAACAAATAATATTGCGACACTTGCTGGAATTTCTGGTCTTAATACTTTAGCTGGATCTGCTGCATCTGTAATTGCTGCTGGTAATAATCTTTCAGATATTAATGCTTTTGCAAATATTTATCTTGGACCAAGTTCTTCAGCTCCTTCTGCTGATCCAGATGGATCTGCATTAGATGTTGGAGATTTATATTTTGATACGACTTCAGATACTTTAAAAGTTTATAAATCTGGTGGCTGGGCTGCTGCTGGATCGACTGTTAATGGAACTTCAAAAAGATACATTTACAATATTACTGGAACTCCAACTACTTTAACTGGAGCATCTGGAACTGGCTATGCCGAAGCAACAAGTCAAATTTTAAGTTATGATTCTGGCTTTGTTGACATATTTCATAATGGTGTGAAGATGATTTTAGGAACAGATGTAACTGCAACATCTGGAAATTCTCTTGTCTTTGCTTCAGCTTTAGCAAATGGCGATGTAGTAGATGTAGTTGCTTATGGAACTTTTGAATTAGCAAATGTTCAACTTAATGATTTAACAGATGTATCAACTGGTGGTGTTAGTGATGGACAAGTATTAGTTTATAATTCTGGAAACTCAAGATTTCAACCAGGCTCTGCAAGTTCGGCAGAAGTTTATGGATTTAAAAAAACTTTTGTTGGCTCAACTTTAGTTAAAACCGTAACAGTAGTTTCAGTTGGTGGTTCAAATAAATATTTTATTGATGGTGTTCAACAAGATACTTTAGAATTATACGAAGGTAATACTTATATTTTTAATTATCCTTCTGCACATCCTTTTAAATTTTCAACGACTTCAAATGGTACTCATGCTAGTGGATCAGAATATACGACTGGTGTAACTCACAATAGCTCAACGCAAGTAACGATTGTTGTAGCGACTGGCGCTCCTACTCTTTACTACTACTGTTCAAGTCATTCTAATATGGGAGGAACTGCAAATACACCAACTCCAGGCTTTAACAATTTACAAGTTACCACAACTAATAAAGGAACAGACAATATCGACAGTTCAACTTATGCCGCTTTCGATGATGTCTTATTTAGTGCTTCTGGTTTTACCTTTAGCATTAGCAATGGCATATTAATAGCAACCATATAAGGAGGAAATTCAATATGGCTCAAGTAAATATCGGTGCTATCAAATTTAACTGGAAAGGTCCGTACAACAACGGAACTGCTTATATTGCAGATGATGTTGTTAGTTCAGGTGGATCGAGTTATGTTTGTATTTTAGCATCACAAGGCAACGCAGTATCAAACGGAACTTATTGGCAGATCATGTCCTCTGCTGGTACAGACGCAGACTTACTAAACATTGGAAGTACAGCTCAAGGCGATCTCTATTATAATAGCGGTGGTGCTATTGCTAGGTTAGCTAAAGGAACAGCAGCTCAAGAGTTAAGAATGAACTCTGGTGCAACTGCTCCTGAATGGTTTACAGCATCTGGTGGTGGAGTACCAGTTCAAGAAACAGTAATAAGTGGTGTAGGTGTATTTAGTTCAAGTACACATTCTAGTTTTGTGGATATAACTAATTTTAATGTTTCAATAACACCAACTTCAACTTCATCAAAAATATTTTTAATAGTTAAGGTTGAAGGTTCAATGTCAACACACCATCACTTTTGGTCAGTAAAAGTTTTAAGAAAAATTGGTAGTGGTGCATATTCAGCACCTACAAACTTTGCCTCTGCTGAAGATGGTGGTGCTTCTACTAGGTCTGTAAGATCAGATTACGATAGTAACTCTGGTAGTGATGTTTATACGCATTTTACAGATGCTCCGAATACTACTGATGCTGTTACTTACAAAGTACAATTTAAAGCAGACAGTAATTCTGGAACTTTTTATTTAAACAGAAATGCTAGTAATAGTAATAATAGTGGACAATGGCAAAGAGGTGCTTTTTCTAAAATAACAGTAATGGAGTTAAAACAATAATGACACATTTTATAATAGACGCAATAACAGCAATTAATCCAAATGCTCAAGTTGATGTAGTTGGCAATTCTTATGATGGAATTAATTGGAAAGATACACCAGTTATTTCTGAAGCAGACATTAATGCTAAATTAGCAGAAATACCAAGTCAAGAAGAACTAGCGACAGCTAAAGAAAACTTAAAAGCTAGTGCTAAAGCAAAGTTAATAGCTGGAGAGCCAATGACTGAAGAAGAAGCTAATCTTACACTTCACTTATAATTAAACTAAAATTAAAGCGGCATCATTAATTTGGTGCTGCTTTGCTAATCAAAAATTTATAGGAAATAAAAAATGACAAAAGCAAGAGATTTATCAAACATTATATCTGGCGGATTTACAGATGCTGACATACCAAATTTAGCAGCAAGCAAAATAACTTCTGGAACATTTGCCGATGCTAGGATAGCTGCGTCTAATGTTTCACAACATGCAACATCATTTGACGATAATAAAATTGTTAATGATATTTCTACACTTGCTTTAAGACAAGCATCTAACGAAAACAAAGCTGCTTACAATACTAACTCAATGTATGTTGATGTGTTTCAAGATGATACTGGGATTGCGTCAAACACTAATGCTCCAAGAAATTCTAGTGAATATGTTTCAACAGTTGTACCTACTGGATGGTCAGTTGATACTAATACTGCTTTAAACACTAGCCTAGTTGCTCATTATGAATGGAATAATAGTGATGATGATTTAAAAGACACAAACGAATTGACAGCAGAAGGTACACCTACTTATTCAACAAGTGTAAAAAAATTAGGAACACACTCGGTTTATTTTGATAACAATGCTGATGCTTTTGCTTTTACAAGTGGTTCTCCATCTTGGGGTTCAATAACAAATCTTTCAATGGCAACTTGGGTGTATTGGCAAGGTGCGTCTGGTGGTTTTGAAATGATATTTGATGGATATGGAGATGCTAGTAATCAAAGTGTTATTTTTGCAATTCAAGATAGTAATGACACACCACAAATTTATTCAAAAGATGGTAATTGGCATTCAAGTACATCAACTGTTGCTAAAAATAGTTGGGTACATTTAGGTTATTCAGTTTCACACTCATATAAAAAATTTTATATAAATGGTGCTTTAACAAATACAGTTTCTGGTACTTATCAAATCGGTTCTGCTGCATCACACAATAGAATAGGTGCAAGAAATAATGACACGCATGGTTTTGATGGATATTTAGATCAAACTTTATTTTGGACTAAAGATATATCAGCACAAGAAATGACAGATTTATATAATGGTGGCTCTGGTAATGAGTATATAGTTGGTTATACAAGTGCTACTGGAAACTTTATATCCAATGCAATTACAGCTCCATCTTCAACATCCAAGATGGGAGCAATCATAACCTATCAAGAAGCTGGATCTGGAACTAACACTTTAAATACAGATATTGTTTTACAATTATCAGCAGATGGAACTAATTTTACTACAGCTACAATGACAGCTATGCCAGATTTTGCATCTGGAATTAAGATGGCTAAAGTTAATGACTTAACTATTCCAAATGCTGGTACTCAATTAAAATATAAAATATCTTTTGCTAATCAAGGATCAGTTAAACAAGCTAGAATTAGAGGTGTATCTTTACAATATTAATATGCCTAAAAAGAAATCCGTTACATCACTTGCTCAACAAAGTGTAGGCATAAGATTATCTTCACATGAAAAGTTATGCGCTGAACGGATGAATAATTTAATATCATCAATAGAAAGATTAGAAAAAAAAGTAGATACACTTTCGGATAGTGTTTCAAAAGGCAAAGGCATTGTAGCTGTACTGGTATTTTTAGGATCTATAGTTGCAGCCGCAATAGGATTTTTTAATTATAAGTGAAATTTTACAACAAAGGTATTGCAGCTCATTTAGAAGCAATACTCAAACTGTTGGATGATGACCATTTAGTTTTCGAAAACTTACAAGGTCAAGGACCAATAGATATTATTACCGTCAATAAAGAAACTGGCAAAGTTACCTTTTACGATGCCAAGTCTGATCGGACAAGCAGACACAAAAAAAGACCTCAATCAAAAATACAAAAAAAATTAGGAGTTAAAAACTTATATGTCAACTTACATAAGAGAACATACAGACTGGAAGGAAAACTGGGTAAACTTTAAACCTACAGAATTTGAATGCAGCTGTTGTCAAAGATTAGATATTAGTTCAGAGCTAGTAGATTTATTACAAATTGCTAGAGATGTTCTAGGTCCATTACAAATAACATCTGCTTATAGATGTCCAACTCACAATGCTAGTGTTAGTTCTACTGGAGAAAGTGGACCTCATACAACTGGCAAAGCTGTAGATCTCCATGTATCTAATTCTCAACACCGAAAACAATTAATAGATTACTTTACTAATAAAGTTACTGGTCTTGGTATTGCTAAGACTTTTATTCATATCGATATAATACCTCAAGCTGAGTTACCTAATCGACCTAACTGTTGGTTATATTAAATGTGGTTTGCTTTACTTAAAAATCCGCTAACAAAACTTATAGCTGAAAAGACTATTGGAGCTGTAACTCATAAGTTAAAGAAGGATGCTATAATTAAACAAAAAGAATTAGACCATGCTCAAAATGTAGATGTTCAATCTTTAAAATCAGCAGATCAAACGTGGCGTGATGAGTGGTTATGTGTGGTTTTTAGTTTAATCTTCATCGCTCACTTCATACCAGTTTTGCAAGAAGCAATGCTTCGAGGCTGGGAAATCCTGGAGTTAGCTTCAGATTATTTTTGGATAATTATTCTTACTATCGTCGGTGGATCTTTTGGATCTTCTGGAATTACCAAGTTTCTTAAAAAGAAAAAGTAATGGCTCGTAAGTTTAAGTCATTTGAAACTAGAGATAAGCCTAGAAAAAGAGGACCTCTTCAACATAAGAAATCTAAAAATAAGTCAGAGAAAAGACAGCAGAAACAGACAAGATATAAAGGCGGTGGCAAGTGAGAAGGCTGCTTAAAATCATAGTCAGAATAAGAATGAAGTATGCAGATCTTAGAGGTCATCCTGGTAAACGATGGAACTATGAGCCATCTAAACATTATTTAAGAGGTAGGAATAGATGAGAGATACCAAACTTTTAGAGGCTTTTAAAAAGACAGTAGAGCGTAAATTTAAAGAGATGAATATCTTTAAGAACCTTAGAACAGAAGTAAATACTGGAGCTAATGGTACTCAAAAATATGTAATTAAAAAAGGTATCAACAAAGGTAAAGTTTTATGAAGGTTTCAGACAATACAGCTATCTCAATGCCAATGAGAAATCTAATATCAATAGTAATAACTGTTGCTATTGGTGTTTGGGGTTACTTCGGAATAGTAGAAAGAGTAACTAGATTAGAAACATCTGATACTTTATTTGAAGCAGATCTATTAAAGAAGGCAGATCAAACTCCAAAAAATTTAGAGATCTTTATGCTAATCGAAGAGTTGTTTAAGCAGACAGATAAACAACAAGAAGCATTAGATAAAAATATTCACACACAAATTAAACTAGATCATCTTGAAGAGCAGCTAACAAAAGCTCTTAAAGATATAGAACAACTTAAAGACAAGGTAAGGCAGAATGGAAATA
>Ga0181407_1000231_pt1 | contig 18986 bp, 10 predicted proteins | sample 30SPOviralmetaG_FD_130136 | JGI IMG/M metagenome (GOLD analysis project Ga0181407, IMG submission 130136) | Marine viral communities from the oligotrophic San Pedro Time Series (SPOT) site, San Pedro Channel, CA, USA - 30 SPOT_SRF_2012-01-26 | ecosystem: Environmental > Aquatic > Marine > Strait...
TGATTCTTCAACCACCTCGCCACCAGCAGCGCTTGTGTATCCTGTTACAGTTTTGCCAAGTCTACCAAAAAATCCTTTTCCAAAAAGATCTTTACCAAAGTTAAATTTACCTTTTAACATGTATGTTTCTGCTGCCATGGTTGCTGACTCAGCTACACCGTAAAGTACAGGAGCCATTATCATTTGGTTAGCACTGTATTGAGCTTTACCAGTTTCAACTTCCTTTGTCATCTCGTAGTGCTTTGTTGACATACCACTAAGACCAAACGTAACCATATTAGCGCCTATACTACCGCCACCTGTTGCGTATGCTGTAGCTAGTAAAGGTAAATTTTCCATAACACCATTCCAACCTTTTTCTGCAAAGTCTAATAAACCATTGTAACCCTCAGGTAGTTTTTTCAATGTTTGTTTGTTTTTCTCTGCGTCTTCTTTTAAAAATCTACCAGCCATCTGCAAACCTCTCATTTGCAGCCCGTGTTGTGAGTATTTAAAGTTATTAGCTATGTCGGTACCTAGATTTTCATCTATAGCGCTAAACAAAGCACCTGGAGCACTACCAGCTAACCAAGAGGTACTACCAAGAGCGTCTTCAGCTGAAAACAAAAAGTTAGCACCTGAGCTTAGAAGTCCACCAGCTATATTATCTAGTTGATCTCTAGCCTCACCAATCTCTGTCTTTGTGTCTAGTGCATCTAAGTATGGTTTCGAAACCTCTTCATATAATTTCTTTTTGGTATCTAAATTATTTCTTAGTGTGTTTATTCTCTGCACGTCATTAGCTGAAAAACGCCTAGCCCATACTGGACTACCTGCAAAAGATTTGTTTAATTCTTGTATTTCTTTGTTAAAGCTTTTATAATCAGCATCAAGTGCCTCGCCTAGAGCTTCAACTTTTTGATAATTTGGATCGTCTAGTATTGCTGATGCATTGTCCTCTTTTCTTTTTGCTGTTTCAACTGCAACTTCTCTTATATTACCTGTCTCACTATTATAATCGTTTAACTGTGTTTGGATTTTTCTTTCATTAAGAGTGTTAGTTCTTATTTCTATTGCTTTATTTCTTATGTCATCATCCGTGGCATCTCTAGTTACAGCGTTACCATCATCATCAAAAAGCTGATCTCCATTTTCATCTTTAACAAAAACTTTATTCTCCGTTTCCTTGTAATATTCAATAGCTTCTTTTAAAGATTCTCCTCGTGGATTAGCTACTTCCGTGTTTCCAATTATGTCAGATACCTCTCCCACTAACCTAGTAATACCACTTGCCGGCGACCCTGGCATTCCTGAAGATGAAGACAATATTAAGTTTCGAGCGGTACCTCTAAACCAACTACCTATGTTGTTTGCTATATTGTTTTCTGAAAAATCTTCTTCAGCTTCTTTTGTACTTTCTTCGCGTTGTTCTTTTGTTAAACTATTACCCTCTGCAATATTAATAACATCATTTACTATCTTATTATCGTATGTAGAACCTATATCTTCAGCGCTCATGCCCTTACTATTTTCAAGCATAAACGCATTGAACTGGTTAGTTGATTTTATATTGTTTTTTTCAAAAAAATTATCAGCTGATATTACTGTTGTTTTACCATTAGGTGCTGTAACTTTTACTCTATCACCCGCTAGTACTCCAACATTTTCAAATTTAAATCCTTGTCTCTTGTCGTTTGTTAACAAGTTGTTGTATCTTTTATTTAAATAGCCTACTACATTTTCTTGTTCTAAGTCAAAGAGCTCCTTGCCTTCGTTTTCGTTAAGTTGATATATTGTTGATTTGTCCTCGACTGATTTGTCGATGCTTTCGGCTGACGGAAGATAGTCTTCTTTGGTATATGTACCGGCTTGTACGTTTTGATTTATCTCCTTTTGTTTTCTTTTCTTCTCTTCTTGCTCTCGCTTTCTATTTTCTAAAAACGTTGAGCTTGGAGTAGCGTTGTTATTTTCTTGCGGCATTATTTAAATTTTAATTAAAATTTGACCTATTTTGCATTTCGTTCCTTGACTGAAGAGCTTCTTTTTGTTGCTTTAATTTATCTATTCTTTCAATTATACTTCCTTCAACAGATCCTTCAAAATAATCAAGATGCTCACGTTCTTTTTGTGATAAATTTTGTAGTCTATTTAGCTCGCTGTCTACAGATTTAATATCATTAAAGTTAATTTCCTTAGGTGAGTTTGGCTCGTTTGGCTTGTTTATAGGCTGTGAAGGCTCAGCTGGTACTTGCGCGCCTTTAATAATCTCCTCTTGTTTGCCTTTGTTCCACTCGCTTAAAGCGTTTACAGCATTATCAAAATCACCTTTGCTAACTTCGTCGGTTAATCTTTCAACCGCACTTTTACCAAATGTGCCTTCAAAGTCAAAGTCATTTAAAAATGATTTTAATCTTTCAGTAACTACTTTGGGGTTTCTATTACCATTTGAATCTGTAGGGTCAGTTACCATTTGCTTGAACATAGCTTGTTCTTTTTCTAAATCAACAGTTTGACCTAACTTACCAACTTTATCTTTCAAGTTAAAATTATTAACCATTAGCTGATTCATCTCTTGGTTAGCTGGTAGTTGTATATTATCAACCATACCTCTAAAGCCGTCTAAACTTAGCGTGTCTCCACTAGGTAATTTATATGCTAACTCACCATCTTCGCTTATCATCTCATAATCTCCAGCGGCTATTTGTTTAGCTTTGTTTACGTCTTCTGCGTTATTTGCTTTTGAAAAATCATACGCATTTTCTAACACGGTGTTGACCGCTTCTTGGCTAGCTTCTAGCTGAGCTTTCATTTGAGGTAATTTAGATATAATTTTTTCATTCATTGATTTTAACTGATTAGCCTCTTCAGAATTTTTAGCAACACTATTTAATAATTGATCATTATTGAAATATTGATTTTTAGCTTCCATTAAAGCCTCTGTTACCGCTCGCTTGGTTTCACCTGCGTTAGTACCATATGTACCAGCTTCAAAACCTCTATCTTTTAATAAACTTATTTTGTCATCTACGTTACTCATGTTATTTATATTTATTTACCTCCAACTCCTAAAAACGAACCGACACCGCCTATACGTTGTCTTCTTGCTGCTTCCACAGCTTGATCAGCCGCTGTTTTTCTTTCCATTGACATACCGAACTCTTGATCTATAATTCTTCCTTCAGCTTGTCTAGAGTATAGTTCGCCTGACGCCTGTTGTGATTGTATTTGCGCTGCTTGTTGAGCCGCTGCCATTTGATTAGCTTGTTCTTGTTTAGCTATATCAGCAGAAGCTTGTTGCATGTTTTGCGCTTGTTGACCTGCCATTGCTTGTGCCATGGCTGCAATACCTGATCCACCAGCTGCTCCACCTAATGCTGACATTGTGTTAGCAATACCCTGTTGTTGTTGTTGAAAAGCCATGTCTGCTGCTTGTGTATTTACAGTTAAGTCTTCCATTGTATTTTGCATGTTAGCATAAACATTAGATGTGTCTTGATTTCTAAATGCTGCTTGTGCTAAATTAAAATCTCTTTGTGCTTGTTTTTGTTCTCTCTTTCTTTGACCAGCACCAATGAAGCTAGTCGCTATGTTAAAAACACCTTCTTTTTGTTGTTTTGCTCTTTCTAGTAATTTGTTACCTGCGTCTTTTAAAAACGGTAATGCCTTACTTGCTATAAATCCTGCTGGTACTGCCATATTTTTAATTTTAGTTTATATATTATTATTACACATTATTTACTAGATTCAAATGTTTCTGATCCTACACTAAATAGTTCAGCATATTCATTACTATCATTACGCATTTTAACCTCTGCGTAGTAACCTCTTACAGCTGTTAAATTTGCTTTATTATCTTTACTAAACAGTATAAATTGACTTGATGTAGGCCTTGTAGCTGCATCATCTATTTCTACTGTTACTGTTTTATCACCCACTGCTGTTATTTTACCTATTTTAGTTATAACATCAGGTTCTGTACTTTGTAGGTAATATGCCGTGTCGTTCACTTGAACTGATACGTTTATATCTTTCGGGAATGTCATTGTTATTGAATCCATATCTTATTATTAAGGTGTATTATCTAGCGCTATGCTTACGTTTAACTTAATCACGTATGATGACGTAACAGTACCAGTTAAACCTACTTGTAGGTTTGATATTGTACCGCATTGGTTTGACGATGCTGTTCCACTGAATGTTGGGTTTATAGTTATAGCTGAGCTTGACCCGTTAAGTGTTGATATATAACTACTTGAATCAGAGTGTATTGATATTGTAGCTGTTACCTCACTTGACGTGTTACCACTCCAGTCACCACATATTGTCATTGTATTTATCTGGTGGTTACCACTAGCACCAACACTTATAACTTTATTTGTGCATGTTAATGATGCTATGTCATCATCTGTTTCTACTAACTCCAACAACACTGAACCAGCTGTTCCACTACCAGCATTTAAAAAGTTATCTAAAGCTAATGAAGGCGTTAAGTCTGCTGTACCGTATTTAAATATCTCAAACACAACGGTTACTGTATAACTTGTAGAGCCAGAGCCAGCCGTTGTTATACTTTGAACTTCCCACTCCCAACCGTTTGGTTGTGTTTCATAATGTGTAAAGTCAGATGCTAAAGGTGTCCTTGTTTCTGTTATATTACCACTAGCTGTTACAGTATACGTGTGTTCAAATGTGGCATTTCTTGATCCTTCTTCAGGTACGCCTGTAGCGTAAAAAGTTCTTGATGGAAATGTGCCTGGAAGCTGTGTAGTTAAAGCTGAGTTACTTGTGTTAACTTGCGCTTTATACGTCACGTCAGCTCTTTGGTTTATAGTAACCGGGTTAGTTCCAGCAAACGGACTTGCTAATGATCCACTGACTGCAACAACCTCGTAAACAAATACTTTTGATGCACTAGACGATGGGTACACGACCTCTATATCGTAATTACCATTAGATGGTATAGCTAATGTTGTATCAGAGCCAAAAGCGCTACCTGTCCAAAAATCCGGTGTACCACCATCAACGGTTCTTTTAAATTTAAACTGCGCCCCACTTTCACCAAAAACAACCATAGCTCTTGCTTCACCTCTTCGCGATATATTTTTTTGTGATGCTTTAAATCCTAATACTTTATCCGCAGGATCAACAAATGTTTTGGCTGCTTTAGCTGTAAATAATATCTGATCTGCTGTTGGGTTGTTAATATCGTATACGTATTTTACTGTAAAAGTAACGGCTGTTGCTCCAGCGCTCCAGTTATCTGTTATCGTGTAACTACTTATATCACTATCGTCCTGATTTAATATTTCAGCTGTAGGTCTTGTTGTAAACAAGTGCCCAGTGGCTGCTGTAAATGTTTTTGTAAATACAGTTGCGGCTGTTGTATTGTATGTACCAGTACCACTATATGCTGTATTAGCAGACGATCCAGTTGTTGTATTTTGTTCTATAGTATCATATGTACCAGCAACAGAATATGATAACGCCGTTGCAGCACCTGTTATATTAACTTGTGCCGTTTGATTACCGCTTGGCATTGTAAAGCCTAATGGTACAGTCATTACAATATTATCTCCAGACTGCGCAAATGAAGCCCCAGCTGCAGCAACAGCGTCAGCGACTGTTGAACTTGTTTCACTTACAAACGCAAACGTTGAAGCATCTAGTATAAAACCTGTATTTGGCTTTATTGTTAGTGTAACATTTTCAGATATACTAGCTCCAGGAGCTTTAGATAATACAACAGTGGCAGATACATCAGTATTATGTCCACTTGTAGTATTGTTTATACTTACCGTAATATTTTTATTTGTGGGTGCTACGTCTCCTTCTAAAGCGCTATAAGTACCAATACCTTGAACAGAGAACTCTTGAGTGTCTAAGTTTGTTAAACTTGTTGAATCACCTATAATATAATTAAACCACTTACCTTCTTTTTCTTTAAATTCTTTTACGCCACCAGTTTGCTCGTTAGTAACTATTGACTCACAGTACCAACCCTTTAACGTTACCGTGCTAGTTGGGTTCGCATAACTATTACCAGCATCGTGGTTATAAGAGTAAGCTCTTGACTTAGTACCTTCGTAATTTAAAGTTTTAAATCCTTTTATAGCTTCTGCTGAATCATTTAATATCAAGTTAACAGACGAATCATAATGTGTATCATAGAAAGTATTTCTTGTTGCGTTATCATGTATATATAAATCCGCATCATTAAATGTATAATATTTGTTATTTAAAGAGCAGCCAGACTCTGGTATAAATGATTTAAAGCTTGTCCAACCCTGTACTTTAGGATCAAAACTTACTGTATAATTGTCAGTTCCTTTTAATGTTAAGTTATAACTACCTTTATTTTGGTTATATGTACCTAATAACGTCGTAGATGTTGCTAGATTGTCTTTGAACCAGTCAGACATACCTTGAGCTGATATATTAACTAAACCTCCACCAGAGATCATTAAAACAGCTCCTCGAGCTTTATCTGTAAAGAACATATACCTGTCATATGAAACAAATGATTCAGGGTTTTTACTTATACCGTATTCACCTTGTAAAGGCATTATTTGGCCTAATACTTTATTTGTTGCTGTTATTTGTGGATTACCATCTGCTTTAAATATAGCATCTTTACTTACTAGAACATTTAATATTTTATTTTCAGCACATATTATCATATTAGTATCTCTAGCATGTAACTTTTGTATTGGTCCGTAAGCTGGATTTATTTCTTTAGCTATTGACTCCGCTAATACAAATTGATTAAATTTATTAACACCACTGTTTGGGTTAAATATACCTGAAAATATTAAGCCATTTGACTTATTTTCTTCTTTATATACCTCATCTAACACAGTTGATACTTTTGCACCTTTATCAATAACTATAGCATTAAAATCATCTCTTAATCTATTCGACTCAACGCCATTACCGAAGCTATAGCAATTAAACCAATTTAAGTTATGTGGCTGACCGTGCACTTGACCTGTAGATAATGTTACTGTAGCATCACTATTACTAGCGCTAGCTGTTACTGTAAAGCTATACACATCATCAGCTGAAGTTACTGTTAATGTTCCGTTTGTTATAGCTGAAGTTGTGTTATTTGTTAATTCAAAAACATCAGCGTTTGTTACGTATGATATTTTAGTGTTGTTAGCTATGCCAGATCCAGTCACCTTCATACCCGGTTGTAATACAGGTATAGCATCACTTGCTTCGTAATACAAGTCTAATTCAATTGACTCTTTAGGTTCAACTTCAAATATTGCTGGGTTAATAGATGACAAAGTGTCATTGTCTTCATCTAAATCCTTGCGCATAATATTTATTAAACTTATTCTGCCATCACCACTATCATCGTAATTGAAGTTATCATCAAAACCGGCTAACGTGCCAGCATGTCTAAAGTTCACTGTATAAGCTCTTCTCTTTGCGCTTATATCTTTTCTTTTTGCGTTTCTTCTAAATTGATAATCAATGCTAGTATCTGTTACTTCATATATAGCACCAGTAACGCCGCTGTCACTACCAAATTGAAAAAAAGTTCCAGGTTCTGTTAAACTTTGCAATAAAGGATTTATTGTATTAAGTTTATTATGTTTTTTACCTTTATCTGATGTTGCGTCGTCTTGCCAGTCTAACCCATAATCTACACCACTCCAGTATAATGTAAAGCTTTTATCGCCTAAACTTGGGTGAGCATGAAAGTTTTTATCGTAACTTGATTTAGCCTTAGTATCGATCCACGATAAACCCTGCTTAGCTGAGTTCTTTAAAAATGAAGTACCATCATTTGTAGAGTCTTGTGTTACTGCCCTACTTCTCTCAATAACAAACTGAGTATTTAAAACAGGAAATGACTGTATTATATTAGTGTCAAATACCGTGTCTCTATTTATCTTAACAAAAAACCTACCAAAAAACTCTGCTTTGTTTTCTAATTTTTCTTCATACAATATTATAGTAAATAAATCATCTGCCTCAGGCACGCCATCTGTACCTCCAATACTAGTAAATATTGCTCTATCTTCTTCTTTTATAGGCTCTGCTAAAGTTACTTCATATACAGTTATTAACTTACCACCACTTGGCCCATTATCATCAGCTCCTGTTGGCCCGCCAGATACAACATCATACTTAAATGTAGTACCACCTGCTGTTTTAATAGCAATAACAGCATCTGAATTAAATCCTCTTGAAAATGATGGGTTGTTAGCATCACTTGGCCCTCTAAACTGAAATGTTTTAGCGCCAACCTGTGGTGGGTTAACTGCTGTGCCGGTACCATTACTATTTGATCCTACAACTCTACAAGGTGAGCTGCTTATAGATTTTCTTTTTAGTCTTATAAAATCAGGCGCTTCATTAGATATATCTAATACCTTATATCTAGCCTGTGATGTCACGAAAACATCTTTATCATGTTGTTTTTTAAGTATTAAGTAATCATCTTCTAATATTTTATTTCTTTCTGATGACGGAAAACTTAGCCATATGTTACCATCCTCTGCAACGTAAAATCTATCTAATGCTATATTATAATATTCATTAGAAGTTTCCTTAATAAAATATTTAAAATGAGTTGCCCATGACGGGGCATTGTTAACTAGCTTACAACTTAAGCTATTTACGGTGTTAGCGTAAGACTTACCTATAGTTTTAGTTGCTTGTTTGTTAGAAAATACAGGTGTTTCTCTGCCATATTTATCTACATATACTGCACCTATTTGATATGTTCTTTGAGATTTTAAAGACTTTTCTGGCGTTTTAATGGTAGTTATAGCATTTTGCTTAACAGACGTTTGTATTTCTGGTAAATTTTGCTTTACAATATCGTATTGCTGATAATAATTACCATATATAAGTCTATTAGCTGATATTTCTTGTGCTTTTGCTTTTTTAGGAACAGCATCCCAATGTCTTAATATTTGATTTGACTCAACAGCTTTACCTATTATTTCCGATTTAACCTCGTAAGATGTTTCTCCGTCTTTTAATGTATCAACAATATACACTAAGTTGTTATTAGATTCTTTATATAAAATATCAACCTCATCAACATCTGATGGTGTACTATCGGTAATGTTAATAGTTAATTTTCTTAAATTATTAATCATACCTACATTATAACCATCAGTTGATTTATAACCAAATTCATGAGGTAAAAATGCTATCTCACTAAACGGTGAAAATGTTGAGTAGTCGTTATCTTTATATTTCCACCTGTAACCGAATTTTACAAACTTCTTTTCAAACATTGGCTCTTCTTCATCTAATAAAGCTGTCCATCTTACTGCATTATTAGGTACTTCAGCTGGTATACTTTGTATAGTAGCTTTTATTTCCTGAGCGTTGTTTATTAACTCTATTATTAATATCTTTATTTCGTAGGTATTTTCTAAATCTTCAGATATATCTTCACTTGTTAATGTAATAACATCACCTACCTCGTAATTTGGTGCTGGTGAAAATGTTATTGTTCTCTCTGTTCCCGTTGGATGCGGGTCTGTTCCAGATACACTAAAATCATGTAAAGCATAAGCTGGCGTAGTGCCTGTACCATTGCCAGTTCTTTTTGATGTTGACATTGTTAGTGTAGGTGCTGATCTTGGTGACAGCTTAATAACCGTTATATCATCTTCTGTAAAAGCAACGCTGTTAAACGTGGTATGTGTATTAAAGTTTGTAGATCCAGATTTAAATGATGATATTTTAATTTTTTTAGGTTCTGTTTGGTTGTCAGTCCAAAACAACAAACCATTTATAGTGTTTATACCCGTTATTAAATACTCTGAACTAAAGTTAAGTATATTGTTTTTATCTACTAATATAGGAGCTATAACACCAGTAGCCTCATCGTATTCAGCTATAGCACTTACACCTGTTGCTTTTATAAACCAATATATTTTGTTGTTTTGATTATCTACATATGAACCTATGCATTCTGGTGATGTTAAATCTTTTATAGAGTTTGAAGAACTACCCCATAACGTTAATGCTTTTGTGCTAGAATTATAAGACTTACCGTCTTTCAATGTTGTTCCTAATACATTTTGTAATGCGCCAACGTTAGAGTCTTCTGATGTAGATATCTCAACGTTTTGCGCGTCTCTGTATTCACCTATAGGAACAAGTCTTTCGTCCAAGTCTTTGTTCATACGACCTGCACGAAAATGTCTTTTTAATTCCGCCATTTAATTAATGTTTAATATGTTTTGACTTACCTCTCATTATTTGAGTTATCTCTTCTGATTTAAGATTAGATAACCTTAGTTTAGCATTTCTCATAGCAGCAAATCTTTCTTTTTTAAACTGAGCTGCAATACCTGGCATTATATTAGCACTAGTAGATAATATAGAATAAGCTATATGCTTATAAAGAGCTTCTTCAGCAAACTTGTGTACTTGCATTTCATCATCAGTACCTAGTGAATCACTAATATACCTTAACACTATAATTTTACCACTAAGGTTAGAACTAAAATGTATTTTACCTCTTGTATTATCGATAAAGAAACTACCGTTATTTTGAGCAAATTGTGGATCAATACCGTATCTTTGACCTATGTAAACATCGTGTAGTTCTTCTTGTGTTCTTCTGTCTTTAGTAGCATCATCTGTTGTATTAGTGGAATATTTTGTCCAAGTATCAGAGTTTTCAGCTGTTAATAACTTACCCGTGCTATTATCAAATATATAATTATAATCAGCATCTTGTAATAAAGCTTTAGGGTTACCTGTTTTTGTGGCAGGATATAATATGTGCTCTATACCAGTTTCGTTTTCCGCCCATGACAACTTGACATAGTTCACGTAATCATGTGGTAGTATCATTTGTAACGATGGAGGTAATTCTATTTCTTGAGATTTTTCTGATCTTAATACGTCATAACTAAATTCTTGTATACCTCTTTGTGCGTGGAAACCCACTAATGATCTTGATGCTTTTGATATTATTTTATTTTCACCAACATAAGCGACCATAAAGTTATTTATAACGTCTCTCATTTTTACATACTGATAGTTACCATAACTTTCAGCTGTATCTATTTGTTTCACAACAACAGCTAAACCACTTTTAGGAGCACCATCTGACTCTTGAACTTCATCATCAACGTTAGTATTTGTAAATGTTAAATTCGGTGAAGAGTATGTATAATTAGAGCTTGATATTTGTCTACTATTTATAAAAACATTAAACTGGTTTTCATTAGTTGGTAAAGGATCAAATGATGTTGTCAGTAATTGAAATACTTTCGCTGTACCATTACCTGAAAATGATTGGCTTATATTATAATACGACTCTTGTGTTGTTGTTCCTAGTAATCCCATTTATTATGCTTTTTCTTGTTGTATAGTTTCTATTTCTTCCTTATCACTTAGTTGATATAAATCTGGTTGTTTTATAACTATACCAGATAATTCTAATATTTTTAAAACAAGCTTTGATTCTTCAGATGCATGTAATTCAAAACTAATAGCCGTACTAGCATTGTATAAAGCTTGATCATTAACAAGAATATATTTCCACTCTACCTCTGACGGCTTAGCTATATAATTACACGTTATTCCAGAAACTATAGTAACTGGGTAAACTTGTATTGCTGTACCTGACGTTTTTATATATAAAGGTCTACCTGATGTTGGTTGTGCTAATGGTGAGTTTACGTAGTTATTAAGCTCGTTTTGATTTATGTGTTCTACTTCAATGTATTGTGATCCATTGTTATAATTGACAGTTCCAAGTTTATGTACACTTGCTGGCAAAGTACCAACTCCACCGCTACCCATGCTAACGTCTTGTCTAAACTTTTCAAATATAGATATTTTTTCTTCTAATGAATCTACCATATCTGCATATTTAGTTTCATTACCAGGTAATCTACCAAACTGATTTAAGTCATAAAAGTATTGCTCAAATATTTCTAGTTGAGCTTGGTTTGCTAATAAATTAAACTCCTGTGGTGTTATGTAACCTCTTTGTTCTTTGTTAGCTATTGATAATACTCTTTGATAAACTGTATCTATGTTTACTGCCATAATTTCTTTTTTATATAGTGTAGTCACCTATAGAGATGACTACTCTATAAAGTGATTATTATTTTAATCTTTTTCCAACTGCTTGATATATTTCTATACCCTCATCTGTTTTGAAAAATGAAGCTAATGCTGAATACGGATTTTCTTCAAATGGAACTGTCATAATTTTTCTATTATTACTAGCCCAAGTAAAAGATCTATTATCCGAAGATAAAGCTATAATACCCGCTTCAACAGCTTTGATACCTACGTTTCTAAGTTGAACATTTTCATCATTCACTAATTCTAAAAACAACAATGGGTTTTTCTTAGCAAATAATAATGTATCTCTTTTAATTTCCTTTGAGGTCATACGACTTACCGCACTACCTTGTTCTACTCTTAAAACAGACTCTGCAACATCTACTTCTAGGTCTCTAGCTGTATTTAATGCTTCAATTTCCATCTCTAATTCATCCATGTCGTCTACCGCGTTTTGCACTGGATCGAACTCATAGTATATTCTATTTCTATCTGGATGATATAAAGATAATAATTTTTGCAGTGGTTGTTTTGATTTTGGCACGTTTAAGACGCCATCTTCAAAAGTTATGTGTGCTAATCTAGCATCACCTTTAAATTCATCAACAAAAGGTGTTTTTTGGTTTTGAGTATATTTAAGTTCTCTTTCATAGCCTAACTCCTCGTCATACCAATATATGCCTCTTGATTTAATTGTGTATGTCAATGGTGACATATCACCAGCTAAGTAATAAGTACGATCTCTCGCTTCCCACTTATTCGCTTCAGGCTCTATTACTTTTTCTTTTATAGTAGTAGATTTAGCTGTATTTAATGAAGCTTTTTGTAGCTGATCATCAGCTTTTTTTGATTTTTTCATTATATAATAAAATTAAATATTAAAAATAAAAGTTAGAGTGCCGAAGCACCCTAACTCTTTAAAAAGTATTAGTTAAGTAACATGAAGTTATTAGCTCCTTGTACTACTAAGCATCTTTCTGATAGGTAATGTACCTCCATTGCATCAAGATCAGAAGTGATGTTTCCACCAACTGAACCTGTGATCCAAGATTTCATTCTTCTATCATCTGCTTGAGATGCTCTATATCTAACGTGTAAGAAAGGTCTCTTTAAGTTTTTACCTAAAGTTTGATCATATACAGTTGATACTCCCGCAGGAATAACAACTCCTCTTACGTCAGAGATATTCTCCATACCTCTAAGACTTGCATCATTTAAGTATTTCCAGTCAGTTTTGTAGAAGTCATAAGACGCTCTTCTGAAACCAGAGAAACCTAAATTTAACGCCATATCTTCGTCATTGCTGAATACTCCGTAAGAAGTACCACCAGATCCATAAGAATTTTGCGCTGCTAACATGTCATCAATAGCTAATGAAACGTCTCTATTGACATATAACATATTTTCTTCAATAGCTCCTTGAGCATCGAATTTTTTAAGTATATTGTCAAAAGATCCTAAATCATCAGAAGCTGATGAACCTAGAATACCAGAAGTTACATGACCTCTAGCTGTGATAGCTGCGAATAAACCTTCAGTACCCGCTGTGTCATCAGAACCAGCTGTTCCTAGTTCAGTATCTACAGCACCTGTAGCTTTAGCTAATTCACCTTCAATCACTGCCATCTCTAAGTAATCAGAGTATCTTGATCTTGTATCACCTTCTGCTTTTAGATACCATAAGTATCCTGACTGCCCGTCTTCACCAGAAATTTCAACCCAACCGATAGCCGAAGCATCAGATCCGCTAACTTCAAATTTATCTTTAATGATAATTGGCTTGTTAACGAAAGTTTTGTGTTGAGGTGTTACGGAATTGTTCATACCTGAAACTCCTTTTTTGAATTCAGATCCATATACGAAGAAGTCACATTTGTTTGAACCACTATCAGTAGCTGTGTCGAAACCAGTTACTGCTCCAACTGTAGCCCCACCTGAGTAAGGTACAACAGTTAAAGTTGTGTTGTCCGCTGCAACCGCTTTAACGTAACATTTGATAATCTTAGGCGTAGCTTGGTTGTCAGAAAGAACGATAGTTTGTCCTACTCTAACAGCATGAGTGCCTGAGTTAGCAATTGTAATAACACCAGCGTCGGTAATAGCCGCGCCAGTATATGATAGATGTAATCTACCTTGTTCTGACCAGATAACTCTGTCAGAAGTCATAGCCTCTTCAGCACCAACCTGAGAAAGAAAACCAGAGATAGTTCTGTTACCAAAAACCTCTGCTTCTTTTTCCATAATATCAGGTAAATACTGCTGAGCCCAACCTTCAGTAGCACTTGACGTAAAGTCAATGTAGTTACTAGAAAGGGTTTGCTTAATTGGGGCAGGTACGGAATTTAAATTACCGCCTGCCGTTGGATTTACTGCTGCCATTTTGTATTAATTTTTAAGTTTTACTTTTAATTTTAAATCTAAGTTTGTTAGGAGAATCTCCACTAATAGCTCTTACTTTTACTCCTCCGACTGCAGGTTCTGTAAAACCTCCTCTAGGTGACATGTCAATATTCTTAGCGTTATCTATGCTTTCTTTAACACCGTCAGCCTTGCCTTGCTCGTAAAAATGATTTGCTATAGCATCTGCGTTTAGCGCTGTATATAAAGACTTGTGATAACCAACTCCGTCATTAATCTCTTGCTTTTTATTAAGAAATTTATTAACAAAGTTACCAATATCACTCTGTGCCTCTTTAACGTTGTTAACATCTTTAACATTAATTCTAAATGTCTTTCCACCAACATTGTACTCGAAGCCTTTAAAATTTTTATTAAATACTTCGTTTGTTTTTTGTTGAAAAACATTACGTTGTTGATCTGCTAACTTATCGCTTTGCTTTTTCTCCTCATTGTATCTATTAAAGAAATCAATGGCTTTCTGTTGTTCTGGCGCTAACTTAGCCCCACCTTTAATCTCTTCATAGTATTTAGACTTTAACCCGTCTAAGTGGGTTCTAGCGTTGGCAACTTGCTCTTTAAACGCTAATTTCTTTCTCTTGACGTCATTAAGTTCATCGACGTCTTCGTCATATGTAAAACTGTCTTCCATTAAAAAATCAACCTCATCGCTTGATAAATGTGGTTTAGTTTGCTTATAATATTCTCTTAATAACGCAGTGTCATCAAACTTACTATAATCTTGATTAAGTTTTACATAATCCTCAATATCACCTCCAGTTTCTTTCATAAAGTTAACTAGTTTCTCTATGTTCTCTGGAAGCTCCTTGCCAGTTTCTTCAGCTTCTTTTACAGCTTCTTCCACAGCTTCTTCTACTTTTTCTACCTCTTCTTTTACGTCATCTGCTGTTACTTCTTCTATAACTGGTGTTTCAGTTTCTTCTTCAACCTTTTCTTCTTCTTCAACTACCTCTTCAATAGCTGGAACTTCCTGTTCCGTATCTTCTTTCGGTTGCTCTTCTACCTGCTCTTCTTCTGCAGGTTTTTCTACTGGCTTTGACATGTCAACCTTGACAGGTTCATCGCTAGTGTTTCCTTTTAATGAAGGTCTTTTTTTCACTTTTAACTTACCATCATCATCAGCCATTTTAGTCTCAACGACTTTTTTTTCGTCAGTAGCCTTTGCTACTTCCTCTTTCTTTTTTTTAGACATAATATAATATTATAAAATTAAACAAATTAAATACCGCCCATATCAACTCCACCACCCATTATATCATTACCTGATGATTCAAACTTTTTAGCAGGTCCGCCACTTTTTCTTTGTTCAATTAACTCAGATTGTTGACTAGCCTGTATTTTAGTTCTCTCATCTTTGCGGTTTTCTTTACTATCTTCTCTAAGCTTTAACGCTTCCATTTCTTTATCTTTTAGCTGTATGTTAAGCTGAAACTCATGATCCATAAGTTGCTTTTTTAAATCAGCTTCTGCTTGCATTTTTTGTGTATCAAAATCACTCTTAGCTTGCTCTAGTTGTATCTTGCTTTGCGTTAACGCTTCTTGCTTTTGTACTTCAGCTTGTGCTGCAACCTGCTGAGCTTGAGCATTAGCTTGCGATTGAGCTTGTATGTTTTGTTGCTGCATCGCTTGATCATTTTCAATTTTTGTTTTTCTTCTTAATTTTAAAAGTTGATTAGCAAGTTTAATATTTTTTATTTCTCTAACATCAATAGCATCTTCTAGTTCAATACTATTTTTTGACAATGCAGCTTGTATATTATTTTCTAACATAGCTTTTTCTTCTTCATCAGGAGTTAACTCAATAAATATGCCAAAGTCATGTAAGTGTAACATTGATAGTTCATCTAGTGTTCCTACGTTATGCGCACCAATTTGTTGTATAAAAGCACTTCTTGTAGGAGAATACTCTAATATATCAGATATTCTTAATGATAAATTTTCTGCTAGTTCAGATGTTAATAATAAACCACCGTTTAATATATGTCTTGTGGCTGTATTACTATTAGCGGCTGCTAATTTTTGAACACCAACTAAAGTGTGTTCACTTGGCGTGCTAGCGTCTCTCGCCTCATTTAACCCAGTAACATCTCTTATCATTTGCAAATAATAATTGTATGTTTGTATTAAACTTTGTATTTTACCGCCACCGTTGCCAGACTGTATCTCTTGTATAGGTACTTTACCTGGATTCATGTCACCATCCGCATTATATGATCTACCAATAACACTACCAGTTTGGAAGAACATGTTTAAAGCCTCTTGTGGATTATAATTTGTGCCATTACCTAAATCAACTTCAGCTAAACCATCAGCATCTAAATAAACACCATCAGGTACCATACGTGACATTACTTGTTGTAACTTTAAATGTGTTAATTGTATAGTGTCAGCAAAACCAGTTATTCTACTAACTAAAGATTCTATTCTGCCCTTATATATTCTAGGCGCGGATATAGAATAATTCATTTTAACTTTGGTATAATCACTTTTAGGGCGCATCATATTTTTTGCCATTTCCCATTTAAGTAATTTATTTGTACCTAAAACTAAAGCACCATCATATAATACTTCTACTGATTTAGATATTTTACCATACTTCTCAGATACCACTTCTGCTGGTGGATTAAATGAATCATCTTTCATTAATATTTTAGATCCACCCATACCTGTTTCTTTAATTTTATAAACCTCGTTCATAAAGGTTTTATAATTAAAGTACAATATCTGGACCATATTACTATCTAAATTAGCTCTATCATATAAACCATTTCTATTTAATGTACTTTTATGTATTGCTTGTTTAGTTATATCTTCTAAATCTTCGTTAGTTAGCCCTGGAAATTGTTTTTTAAGTTCGTTTATAGGTATAGTTTTTACTTCACCACAATAATAAATATCATCAAAGTAAGGTGAATCACTATATGAATATACTAAATTTGCTGGATCAACGTATTCTATAACAACACCCTGTGATTTGGTAAATGTATTTTTAACTGATGCGATACCTAAAACAGCTAAATCATAATATAATCTTCTTTTAGTAAGATCATATTTATTACCTTGTAATATAGTATTTATTGCTTGCTCTTCTGCTATCTCTATTGACTGCTTATATGTTAATTGCATGTGCAGTGATAATTCCTCTTCATCACGTGGTATAGTATCTTTATCATTCTCATATGTGTTAATACCAAAAGCTTCTTCTGCAAACTCGTTTAATTCTTTTGTTCGCATGTCACGCAATATAGATTCCATATACTCTGTTCTTTTGCTAACGCCATACGGATCTTGTGAATAGGCTTTTATATCAAACACTCTGTCTGCTATACCATTAACAACAATATCAACAAATTTAGGGATTATTGGGACTGGTTTCCAGTCTAAATTAAGATAAGATAAGTCACCATTTATTGATAATTCATCTTTGTATTTTTGTACAGATTGTTCTCCTCTAGCGTATAATCTTAATCTATGAAATTCAGCTTGATTAGCGTTAAATCTATTAGTGCCAGAGTCTCTACCAAACCATTCTGACTCGATAGCTTTACCAACTTCTAAACCATACTCGTAACTAGCCTTTTCAATGTCACTAACAGTTTGACTAGGAAAATAACCTTTTTGTAAAGTTTCAGCCATATTTATTTAATTATTTTTGATCTTGTTCCGACGTTTGTATAACGTGCAAAATTTAAATTAACTTGTTGTTTTTGTATTTTAGCATTGGGTGCATATAGGTTTCTATTACACGCCATTATTGCTAAACCACTACTAATAGTAGCATCAAACTTTGTTCTTCTGTTTATATCAAACTTAGACCAATCGTTTAATGTTCTATTAAAATACATATTACCATAACTATTATCTGGCTTTAAACCAACGTGTTCTTGTATATATGTTTCAATCGCAGCCGCGTGAGCTTGCTTAATATCTTCACTTGAGTTAGGTATACCACCTATCTCTTTTTCTGTCACTGATAATTTGTTCCATGTTTTATCAGGCCTGTTCATTGAGTATTTTCTATAACCTCTTCTTTTTAAATAGTATAATAATCTAGGTTTATTATTTTCTGCTAATAATGGCATGCCATAAAATACTAATGCCATTAAAACATCTTCAAAAAATATCTCAGCTGTTGCTGGTCTAGCCACATATTCTAAAAAAAACTGACTAGGTGGTGCATCTTCCATGCTAAATTTTGTTAGGCCATGTAAAGAGCCGTTAGATCCTAAACCGTCAACAGTTCCTGATATATCGTAACTATCACAACCAAAAGCACCCATGTGTTCATTGCCTGGATATTTAGCACCATTTTTTTCAATTACTCTATTTTGCAAATGATTAGGTGGTACCCATGATATTCTAAACCTACCTTTTTGTTCTGGATAAAATATCACTTGTGTATCTTGCACTCCGTTGAACCATTGGAAATTACCAATTGACACGCTAGAGTTTGTTTCTTCATTGTAATCTATTTGTTCGTATATTTTTACTAGATTAAATATACTATTTTTAGTTTCATCTCTAAA
>Ga0181407_1000234_pt1 | contig 18922 bp, 19 predicted proteins | sample 30SPOviralmetaG_FD_130136 | JGI IMG/M metagenome (GOLD analysis project Ga0181407, IMG submission 130136) | Marine viral communities from the oligotrophic San Pedro Time Series (SPOT) site, San Pedro Channel, CA, USA - 30 SPOT_SRF_2012-01-26 | ecosystem: Environmental > Aquatic > Marine > Strait...
GAAATTTGATAGGGGTACAAGAAAGTTATTAGATTATCAAAATAACCGAGCGCTCTACTCATATACACAAAACTACACACAAAGTATATTATGGGTGATGAACTCAGCGGTGATGAGTGGCACCACACTTACTATCTGGATACCCCCTTTCCGCCTGCGTCGGACATAGAGTTGCCTTACGAATACTGGATGGACGATGTTGAATTTGACGAACGAGAAAAGGTCAAGCATCCGAATATGGTTATCAGGTGGAATCAGTATCAGATGGATGGAGCGTGCGATGGATGTGGAGAACCATATGATATTGGATATTTCAGGTGTATGGATGACGCCCGACTTGCTTTCAAAATGATTGAAAACCGCCACCCAGCGGACGCTCGTAAGATATGTGCTGAGATTAAAAAGATGAGAGACCAGAAAGATACGCGGTTGATAAATCACATACTATCATCTGCGCTCGGCGATCCTTAGACTTGTGATTATACCCTTGTGATTATACTCTTATAAATATACTCTTATAAATATACATTATGTATTTTTTATGTTTTTTTAAGAAATGTCAGAAATTTGATTGGGGGGTACAAAAATTTGATTAGATATTTAAGAAATCTCAGAAATTTGATAGGGGGTACAAGAAAGTTATTAGATTATCAAAATAACCGAGCACTCTACTCATCTCTATGGAATTCACACAAGAAAACTTCAACAAACTCACCGCTGATAATGAGACACTCAAGCAGATGGTTTCAACCTTGAAGGAGAGAGCGGTGAGACAGGACGAGCGGTCTATGGAAGACATCGGTTATCTCTCTAAGATACTCGCATCGCGCGACGAACAGAAAAAGAAACTCCGCGCTGAAATTGAGACACTCAAGAAAGATAACAAGGAACTGAAAAACTGGTTTAGTCCCGAACTATTTCAGTTACACGCAAATGCTTTCGCGGATCCACCAGAACGTCCATATAAAACATACACTTATGATGAGTATCAAGCGTGTTGTGATGACACTGCTGAGAGTCTCGGTGAGATGATGAGAGATGCTATCCCTGAAGCGATTGAAGAATGGTTAGGGGAGAATTATGGAACCGATGATGATGAAACCGATGATGATGAATAGACATCGTGTATTGTATTGTAAATTTGATTGTATTATAAACCGCCAACGCCATGGGGCATTTTCTTGGCAAGGGCGTTAAATTTGATAGGAATATACGGAGTGTATATTATCACAGAATATACTTATGCCTAAGACAGGTAAACGAGAACCTTATGGTAAGCGTGTCGGTTTCACCGCTGATGACACATGCTTTCAACAACGAGAAGGTATGGACGTTGACTGGAGAGACTTGATTGAATTACCCGACTGTGAGATTGAAAAATGGATCAAGAGATACATCTATGAAGTCTCACACGCAGACGCCAACGCACACTCTAGAAATACACAGGTGTCGCGCCGTCTGTCATCTTTCAGGAAGGGTGAATACCCTTATGATAAGAAAGGTAATCATCGTCCTTTCTGGGTGAATGTCAATCTATTTTATGACTCCGAACGCTTCAAGTTTATCAAGCAGTATTACGGAGCACATTTCGGTGATGTTGTCAAGACCGCACAAACCTTTGAACGACAGAAAATCAAAATTCAAACGCATCGCGCTGAGAAGGAGACCTTACAAAAGAAGTATGACACTCTACTTGTAAGGGTGAGAGCATTAGAAAGATTACTTGACAAATACAGGTAATATACATAATGTCTATTTATGCGTGCGTTTTTTATCTAGTATAAATATATATATACTCACTATAGTATAATGGCGAACGAATATACGGAGTCAGAAATAATAGAATGTAATCGTGCGTCGTCTGAAGAAGCACTCGCTGGTAATAATGACAATAACGCAATTTACAATTGTAATCTATCTGATATCTATCATCTACAGCAGGGTGATACAATACAACTTGAAAGCGCGATGATAAACGCACGTGGGTGTGGAACACAAGGACGACCGATTGATGTCAAGGGTGATACCTTAAACAAAACAAATACCATCAAGTATATCAAACGAGAAGATATCATACCAGCACCGAAGGAGTCTATCACAGGTAATTTGTATGAAAGAAATACACTCTCTAGTGAAACATATGAACTGAAGTCTAATGAAGCAAATGTAGTGATCGGTTATTATAAAAACGCGAACGCCCACAATATGATGTGGGCGCCACGTAAGTCTTTTTCACACACAGGTAAATTCGCTAACGAAGAAGAATTCGCGCCCGATCTCGCTCAAGACCACAGAAACAATAATGATGACTTTAAAACAGATGGCACAAACGGGCATTGTTATTTTCAAAGAGATTTTGGATCTAGTGAGAGTTTCAGGGCGACACCACTGATTATTGGAAACAAACAAATAGGAAGATACAAACAAGCACGATGTAATATGATGGATGATTTTCGTGCTGTTGTGAAACCCGTTACTTCTACTATTGAAAATACTCAACTTGAATTCAAACCGAAGATGGATAACGCACGATTTACTATGTTTACACGGCGTCTCACAACAAACCCCGTCCCTAAAAATGCGTATAAGGGTGGCGAACAAGGTAAGGGCATGCCAGCGAATTTTGATTTGTCTCCAGCGAATAATTACTTTACAGAAAATATTGATACATTCACGGGAGTCCCAAATGAAGTTGAACCATATGATGAAAATCAAACACCCGCATATTTTAGACTGAAAGAAAAAGTAGAACTTAAGATGCCCGCTGGTTTCAATAGTGGAGAATTCATCGCTGATGAACTCACACGACAACTACAACAAATCAAAGATACAAATACATTTGAATACGAACAATTTCAACAAGGCACAACAAACAACTCATATCCCACTCCAGTTACACGAACGATCGCGACAAATACATACAAACCCTTTTCTGTGGCGTCGTGTGCTTTTATGGATTATCGTGTATGGCAAGGATTTCAAAGGGCGTATAATGTTGATTTCGCAGGAGCAAGCGATCCTTTTAGATTTGGAACTCGTGCGAATGATGGCGAAGATAACTATAGCACTTGGATCGCGAACTATAATTACATCGGTGTTAAACGCCCCGAACTCTATGAAACTGGATTTCATATCAATATCGTCGGTGATGAAGAACAAGGTATCTTGGGCGGACAGATAGCGGGTTTCTTTGACAACTGGGACGGACAGACTGGAACCCCAGTCACCGCGATGGTCGTCCAATCTATTGATTCGCCGATGATACTCAGGATGAAATATAACAAGACGAACCTTGACAAATGGAAAGCATTCATAGAAGCACAAGCAAAATATCCCGAAGTGTGGGACAATATGCCCCGTGATTTCACAGGATACACCGATGAAAATTCAGTTGATAATAGTCGGTGGTGTCATTTTAATCGGTATCAAAACAATTTTATGGCGACGGCGAATGGATATAGTCCAGCAAGTCTTTATACAACCACCGACGATATCTTAGGGACGAATGAATTAAACTTCTTGCCTTTCACCCCCGCCACAAAATTAGAAGCATTAGCACCGCTGGGTAGTGATGGATATGGACTCGCGAGAACCGATTTAGCGGGTGCTGGCGGACCGAAGGATTTTAGAACTGGCACAGATGCGGGGGTAAACTCGTGCCGAGCATCTCTTCTCTTTGTCTATCAATACAAACCCGAGCACAAGGATACTTTCTTTGATGAACCCGTCTTTGATGAAAGCGACCCCGATCCAAATTCACAAATTCATAAACTCACATATGGATGCTTCGGTAAATATATTGATACAACAAATCAATTCGGTCAAGGTGTCAACGCTGAGTTATGTGTCTTGTATCCCACGCCGTATGTTGATAATACTCCCGTCCCCGCCACAGACCCAGCATTTGACGCAAGATTTAATAAGTTTCTCACGAATACTCAAGGACGAAAAGCAAGATATCCAGCAAGATATCTGTCGTATTTTGACGACTCAACGGGAGTGCCAGAGATTGATTCGCGTAATCAACCGCTTGTTATGGGGACAAAGATAGGATTTGATTTACATTTCACCGCACCGACATCTGTGGTTTGTACGCCGATGAATGGCATCCCCGAATCACCTTATCCGCGATCCAGTAGTTTTAGTTTGAAAAACTTTACAACCGCAGAAGCAGAAGTCCAAAAAACTGGTTTTATGCCACCCGTCCCCCCTTATGGTAGTAGTGGTGCTTCTACGATGCGCTCAGCGTGGGCACCGACACTGGGTAAAGACAACGCGGATCCCGCTGATATGGTATCCGTGTCTTGGACGGCGTCAGAATTTCCCATACCCAAGTTTGATTTGACAAAGTTTTTGTATCAGTTGTATATGGGATCTCCGAAACCACTTATCGTCTTTGATGGTAATCATTTCAATATTCAAGGTCTCCACAATCCAGAAAACATCGGTAATGATAACGATTCATCGTATCCCCTTTCAAATGTATCACCCGACAGAAATGCTGAAGCAGATTCGGTGGTCTATAAACTTAACCCACAAGAACAATATCTTGATTACACGCCAGACAGAGCACCGATGAATAATAACCCCCCACAATTATTCGCGAGAAATGGATCGGGCAGTCGTCAAGGCGATCAAAATGCGAACTTTAATATTCGTAGAAGCACTTTCTTAGGTGGGAGATACGGACAATATCCCAATCCCGACGCAGGAGACATCCCAAATGAACCAGGCAAAAAACGCATTGGGAACACGGCAGCGAATAAATACAACATCACAACTGGATCGTCAGATACGGCGCAAAGGTATCAAATGTTAAATAACAACCTTATCCCTTGGAATGTATATGATAGTAAGGGTGGGATATTTATTGAAGACTTTGGATATACTGAAGACACGTGGGACGAAGGGTTATGGGGCATCCTTGGATTTACATATTCACAGTTTCACGGCACAACAAATACGAGACTTCAACGAATTGACAGCGATAATGTCAATAGTTTATCTGCTGTCACAACGAATAGTGAAATTGTTGCCACAGATAGTAAAGACTGGGTTACAAACCCGATGGGAGACCCGATATATACAGATAATCCTTGTTACGCACAAACATATCTGCTACGAACCGATGTCAGCGGTGTCGGTAATGATGGATCCCAGCAAGCAAGAGCAGGGAGAAGTGGTCCGTTTCCACACGACGACTCACTTGGATCCACAACACAATTCACGATGATGGCGAACTATCCACCTTTGAATGTTAAAACAGAAAGTATGAAACTCACCGCTCAACGATTACCCTTGAGTATGGTGCGTGGATATTATGGGATACGATGTGATATTGTACCGAAAAGTCAGTTTCTCGGGGGTATAGAACACGCACGATTACCACTACTGGGTATCTGTCCCAAGACAACCGCCATCGGTGATTTCTTTTACACGGGATCTACTGATTTAGTTTTCACGATGGATAAGCATGTAAGGTTAAGTAATGTAAGGATACAAATCACAGACCCAGATGGTAGTGATGCTGTGATTGATGGTGAGAGCACGGTTTTGATTAAGATATCAAGAAAGAAAAAAGCGATCTATAATCAAGTGGCGTATATTCAAGAACTTATGGAACAGGAAGAACAACAGAAAAAATAAATGAAAATAATAACTTATCATTTATATATATACATATTGTATATTATGGATTTGTATAGCACTTCTGCTGGGTCTATATCTCAAGGTAATGTGAGACGACGGGGTGTTGAATCCGCACACGCATCACAAAGAGCACGAATTCAAGATATAGGTAAAAACTGGTCTGACGCACAAAAGAACTTTGACGAACAGCGTGATAGTAATGTAGAGCAGGTACAACAGGCAGGAGAACTCCGTGAAATCAAAGACCAGATCGGTAATGCTTTCGCTGTCTCATCTATGCCCGCGAAAATCAAATCATTTCAAAAATGGTCGCAAGGTGGTGTGAATGATATCGGGGGTAAAATAACAAATCCGTCATCTGTAAAAATGGGTGAGATGGCGAAGGGTGATTTGAAAGCACTCGGTAATTCACAATCCGTAAGTCGTGGGGCATCTGAAGCGCTTACTGAACTTAACCCAATGGCGTCGCGGGCAGAACAATCGGTTGAAATGTTGGGTAAGGATGGTAAGGCAGGGATCGGTAGTCGGTTATATGAAGGGGCAAAAAATGCTGTGGGTATGAGCGAAGAAACAGCAGAGAGATTAGGCAAGGGGGCAGGGATGTTGGGGGGCGCAGTCATTGCTGGCAACGATATCGCTGCCGATCTAAAAGGTGGTCTCCATATTGAAGGTAATAATACTCTTGAGAAAGTCAGTAATGTCTCAGGTATCATCGGTGGTGTCGCAGATATAGGCGGTGCTTTCTTCCCACCCTTAGAATTACTCGGGGGTGTGGCGGGTCTTATATCAGGGGTGTCAGGGGCGATCGGTGATTTTGAAGATACCTTATCTCAAGAAGATAAAGCAGGGTCAAAGACACTTGACAAAAGTCAAGAAGGGTCGGAGATGGCACAGGCACAGGTAGAACAGAGTAAATCAAGTCTGGCGGGTGCTGTATCAACCGCTCTCGGCAGAACTAACTAATGAAAAATTTGATTTCTATAATTTTATATTTCTCTTTACTATAGGTAATACACGGATGAGTGTCATAAAACAAACGAACCGAGATATGCTTCTGGATTTGTATGATGATGTAAGTGCCATCAAATACACACTACAAGAGATGCGACACGATCTATCACAACTACGAACCATCGCCACTCAAACAAATGACATCAAGCGCGACCTTGCCTATATCAAGAGTTTATTGAAACCCACCGCACCGAATGGTGATAGTGATAAAGCGCATGCGGTGGCACAAAGTAATGTAGGGTCTTGGACTTTATGGTAGGCGTTTAAATAATGAAAATATACTCTATGTATATTTATACAGATGATAGCACCCTGTCATAAATCTCATAGTAAAACTGATTTGATTGATATTATAAATTTTTGTGATATCCCCGTCGTGTTTAATCACAGCGATAACAAGAAGTCATTACAAGCAAAATTACTCAAGGTTATTCAAGACCAACCCACATTACAACTACGAGATGATAATCATTACAAACTCAAGAATATACAAGATGTATCTTTTTATCTCAAGAAGATGAATCCAAAGAAAACACTAACCATCAAAGAAAAAGGTGAAGTAATGAGAATCGCAAAGCGTATCATCTTTTATGCCACTCACGGATTTGATTTGAAAGTCTCGGATTATAAAGACACACAAACCCTTCTTGATGATATGTTATATATCAAGAGTTATGGTGATATACCGAGTGTCCGCCGTGCGTGTAGGTTGATGAAGACTGATAGTAAATTTTACGAACAAGATTTTGAACCGATTATATCCCCACAAGTCCAGCGTGAGATTGATGAGAAAAAAATAAGCAAGAGTGTTATCTTACATAATGTTACGATCAAGCATGGTGAGTTTATCTTGAAATTTGATTGATTTAAAATTTGATAGACATAGTAAGTGAGAGACAAGGATGGCGAATTATACCGCTGTATTTTATGTGAATGACAAGATGGTGTGTCAAATATGGACGCCGTGTAAAGATGAACGAGAACTCTACAGATATATCTCCGAACCCTTGTTTAGACACGGATGTCAAAAAGGTTTATCCTTGAAATATCAAAAAGAAGTCTTTACAAAAGCATTTAGAAAACTCGTAGTGGGGCGTGATAAATCTCCCGATGATATCTCCGCATTGGCAACCACCTTCATGCTTGTTGATAAATTCAAGACGACACCCGACGATCTAGAAATACTCATCATCAAGGATAAATTCAACTTGTATGATACGGATGCGGTTAAAACGCAGAAAAAAGATATTTCTAAGGTTATACAAGATAATGTCCGCACAACCGAAAAACACACTCAACAAAGATTTAAAACACGGACTTCAAAAAGAAACAGAAAGGGTACAAGATTTTGAAAAGGTATTCGGATCGCTTACAAAAACAACTCAGTATTATAATTTTGACTGGGTCAATACTAAGAAACATTTTTATGTAGAACACAAAGAACGCAACATAGATTTCGGTAGATTTGATAGTCTATTTTTTGATAAAGTCAAGTATGATAGATATCTAGAAATCAAGAAAGAGAATCCATTTGCCAGATGCTTTATCATATGGACTTGTAATAATGTGCCTTACATATGGGAGTTTGCCGATCAGTTTGATGATGATGATATCCCTTGTTTTTATTTCAGTCGTCGTGAAATGGATCGCAGACGCGGACACGGATGGCAACCACAAGAGTTAGTGAATGTATTTAATGAAGCGTGTGTTCCGTTTCAAGATTTCAAGTTGTATTAAATTTGATAGTGTATAAATTTGATTTAAACATTATTATCTAATCATATCTATAGACTAAAATGGGTATGACAAAAAAAGAAATGGATATGATGGGAGCGTTTGTGCGTGAAGCGATAAGTGAATTTAGACCACATCTCAAGGGGAGCACCTTAAATTCATACTGGGCACAGATACGCAAGTTGATGAAAGCGAGTAATGAAACCACTCTTGAATTTCTAAGATATCCCGAGATGGTGAAATCACTTGTCAATCATCTTCATTTTACAAGTCAAAGAAATACTTATAACGCCGTTTCTACCTTTCTCCTTGCGATAGATATTGAAGGTGATTTGAAAGAGACGATTACTCAATATGAAGCGTGGCGTGATGAACTCAACACAAGATATACTCAAGAACAAAAGACTGGTATTATCTCACAGAAACAAGAACCGAACTTTGTTACTATTGATGAACTACAAGAATTCATCGCATCTATGAAACGCAACATACTCTATGAAGAACGCAAGGGTGATGTGAATATACGGATGGTTTATGTATTGTTTGAAATACTTGTAAGATATCCCCTTCGTAATGACTTGGCAGGTATGACACTCACCAGTAAGCGGGGATATAATAAACTCACGACTGAAGATAAACAAGTGAGAAACTGGTTAGTGTCAAATGACGGATCATATATCATTATTGATAATGTATATAAGACGAGTAAAAATTATGGTGAAAATCAAATCCCGATTGAGAGTGAAACACTCAACGGCATCATCTCAGGTTATATCCGTAAAAACAAATTCAAGATCGGTGATGTACTCTTCCCCATCACTTCAAATTATCTTTCTCAACTACTCATCAAATATAGTCAGCAATATATGGGTAAGAGTATTTCAACCACGATGATACGAAAGATTGTTACGAGTGATAAATTTCTTGACGCTAAATTAGAACAAGAAAAGCATGCGAAAATATTAGGTCATAGTGTAGGCACGGAGAATGCTATCTATATTAAGCAGAAGGCGTGATTATTTACCGACTGATTTCTGTGCCATCTTGTGCGCTTGTGAAAATGACGATCCTTGACGCATCAAGCGTCTCATCATCGCCATATGTTTAGGTGAGTGATGTTGTTTATGCTCTTGTAATTTTTTGTTTTGTGCTGGTGTCAGTTTTTTTTGAACTGGTTTCTTTTTACTTGTTGATGATGATGTATCTCCGTATGCCATAATATACATAGTGTATATTATTTTCGTGGAAACATTTTATTCGCACTTTCTAAAGTAATTGTCTTTCTTGTCTTTGGTTTCTTGAGTGTCTTACTAGGTGTCAATTGTGCCTTCTTGTGGTCTAGAGTGTATCCATTATCTTTTATGAGTTTCATTATGTAGGCACGAGACGATTTCGGTGGTATGTGGATCGCCATCAACTTGTTATGTGCTCGTATCATTCGTCGTATCTCAGGCGTTTTCAATTCACCGATTTTACCATATTTACTATCTGCTTTATATCTTTGAACTTCTCTCTTGTTAAAAGTTATACCCGACATTATATACATTATGTATATTATATTTACGCGTTGAATAATTCAAATTTACCATTGCGTAGGCGAGCAACACGAAGATATTCACAATACGATCGTAGGGTGATTGCCGTCGCAGGCATCTGTCCCGTGATGTGTAATTCAATACCCCGATGACCCACGCGTCCACCCGTCAGTCGTGTGCTGTTATAGAAGAATTCACCGCCGAGAAGGGGTTGAGAGCGACCGATCATAGTAGATCCAGCAACAAATAGAGCGCCCGCGTTACTAAACTCTTCACGCGTCACAAAAGGGACACTTTCTGCGTCCGTGAGAAGAGAAAAGAGACGCGCCGTGTTTTCAACATCGCTGGCGAATTCAAATCTATCATTATATCTGACATTATATTTGAATACACCGACCGATCCATCACCCGCCCTTACAGGTGCTTTACTACTGAAAGCGCCCGCTAACTGACCCGATGCCGTTGACTGCTGTGAGAAAACAGTTACCACACGGGTTACCATTCGGTTTGCCATACCGAGATTTCTAATAATCGTCGTGCCACCCGCTCCGCTCATATCGGGGATAGTCGCTGAGTTCAGGCGATAATCTACAAATGAGAATGTCATATCTTGGTTCGCTTGACGATACTGCTCCATTTCATCACCCGATCCATAGAAGATATAATCCGCCATAAATTTAGTTTCATTCGGATCAAGTGCGTAGGCGAGACCGCCGTTGCCGTCCGATGATACAATCGCCCGCGAAGAAATCTGTGGCGCCCATGTCAATTCAATAGTTATTGGTTGCTCTATCATATACAAGGGGAGTTGATGTACCTTCAAGAAAGGGAAGAGATCCGAAAGGTCAACCGCGTAAGATGGAGACTCGGCGATTGTCACTGCCGAAGTGCCGTCCATCACTAAGGCATCCACAGGACTGGTGTTGTTGGCGGTGAGACGACCGCCTTCTTCAACACCATTATCAAGGATAATACCATCTGCTTGCCGACCCGCAAGGTCTCCCGTCTTGTCATATTTAAACTTATGACACAACGAGCGACCCGTGAGATACTGCTCGCGCTCCTTGTTTAATTCATTCGCAATCAACGATGACTTGACCGCGTGAAGATGTTGCCAGTCACCGATCTCGTTGATGACCTGATTACCGACCTTCAACACCGCCTTTTTAATAACAGATCCAATACCCACATTCACAGGGGGCATCGCTTCTGCGTTTGTCCCAGCAGGGACAAGACTTAAAAAGAGTTTAGAATGCGAGTGAAGAAAACCTTTACGCTGTAATTGAAATCTACAGAAACCATCACCGAGCGTGGGATCGTTATTGACTACAGGTTCAAGCAGGTCAGTTTCAACCTGCTGAATATAATTCACGGGGATCTGGTCTAGTCGGATAAAATCTGGAATACCACCAGAAACAGTCACTTGTGCTGACGCACTTGGATTCACATCAGTCTGGGTTTGAGAATCGCCGTCCATAGTTATAAATATACATATAGTATATTTATAGAGTAAAAAAATAATAAAATAATCGTAGGTAATAAATTACTGGATGACTTGGACGCCAGTGGGACTATACATCAGGGTTGCCCGTGCCTTCAAGAAAAGGAAGACTGACTGGGGTGAATCGCCCGCAAGGTTGGACTCTAAACTGACACCGAACTGCTCGCGACTAAAGTCTTGACCGCTGTTGAATTGTGAGTATCTTACGCCGATGGCAAACAAGGCGCCACCATCGGGTTGAACTTTGTATGATGTACCATCCACAGATGACGTGCCACTGCCCGAGAGATCGTAATTACGATTAAGATTGACAGGTGAAGCGGATGTGCGATCAAGTTGATATTCAGGGATTATGCTTTCAAGTTGAAGACGTGCGAGTTGGGAGTCAACGGTGCTGACATTACCATCAAAGGAGATATTGGTTACATAATCAAAGTCTGCTGGATATTTTTGACCCCCGCGTAAAAACTGAACGCGAGTGAAATGACCGAGTACATTACCAGTTGATGCTGGGTATGTTGTTGCGAGACCGTTTTGAGCGAGAGTGTTGATATGATTAGACGGGCAGAATGTCAAGAAAGCAGATTGGAGTTGGCGTAAGGCGACATCATACTGGATCTGAGCGTTGTTAGTATTGACAGAAGTATAGAGACCCGTGATGGTATTATACTCAAGAGACCCAGTGGTCTGCGATGACATCATCGCCATATCTTCAGGTTTGATATCACCGACTTCACAAGTCAGTTTCAAATCACGGAGTTGATAATGTGCTTCTTCAAGACCAGTCAAGACTTCAGTCTCCGAAAACAACACATTACTATCAGGGGCGAGCATAATTTCAATTTCAAGACCACCGAACGCAGTCTCCATAAGGTTGATGTGATTACCACCGCTCAGGAAACCACTCGGCAGATGACAACTAAACTCTTTCTTTTGAGTCCCCCCAGCAGTATTGACAACAACCGTATCAACAAACGCTTTAGGGTTAGGCATACACAAGGCAGTTTCACCGAGATGACCCGTAAGGTCTTGTTTAGATGATGTTACGCCGAGATAACTAGACATATAACGATTATAATGACGAATCTGCTCGCAGACCATCTTTGATTTTGAATGACGGATCGTCAGTTGCTCCCACAGGGCGAATACACCCAGACGATTATCCATAGTTATTTTCGGGTTATCACCCGCGACAACAGGCGTCGGGTTGGCAAGGTTATCCTTAAAGATACGCATGTCTCCGACAATACGGATGGTTGATGGGTCAAGTAATCCATTCTGCGCAGCGATCGTGAATGATAACATAGGAAATCCATTTTTGAACGATATGCGTCCATCACTCGGAATGTTGTTAGGTCGTATCTCAAGGTATCGGGATGTCGCACTACTCATAATTATATACAAGGTTAGATAGTATATAAATTTGAAAATAAACAAAAAATTGCTATCAATATGAATATACATTATGTCTATTTATTGCTCTACGGAGACTGCTCCATTACGAATTGTAAGTCGTCGGACGTGGTAAATAAAGGTCTTAAAAAGTTTAGGTTTCGCTGGGACAGTTACAGCACTCTCGTATTTCAACTGAACTCCTAAGTCCTTACCCCGTAGGTCAGTCGCTCCGTTTTGAAGACCGAAGGCACGACCCATACAGAAATTATCTTGAAACTCTACAAAAGACAACGGGTCAATACCAGCATTACTGAGACTTTTCTCTAACTCCGAGCAGTGGAAGGCATCAATACTATTTTTAGTCGCGATCTTGTTTGTCAAGACAGGGCGCGATGGCACAAGGCGTCCATCAATCACATACTGGGAAGATGTGAGACCATCGTTGATACCCGTATATCCCGAGCGGTGAGATGCTCGTGCTAAATCTTGATTTGCGTTGCCCTTGATAATCGCATAAGTGCCTTCACCCGCGATCAGAGACTTAGAGTTGTAAATGGTCGCATCAGTAGGTACAATAATCATAGACTGGGCACGAGAATTTTGAGCGAACACTTGAAACGCGACTTGCTTGTCGGCAGCGAGAATGGAATGTTTATAGCATGTCTTTGAGTAAATATCAAATTCAATCGCCTTGCCTTCACGCGCCTTCGCGATCATACCCGCTTCATAAGACGGATCAAGGTCAATCTGATGACATATCATATTAAAGTTAGAAACCGTGTAAGTTGCTCCATAAGTAGATGCTTCACGCGACACCGCTGTAGAGACAAGAACGAAATTACCCGATGTAATCGCTGTGCCACCCGCAGGGTTATTCACATTATTCACGACAAGTTTTACAAATCCACTATCAACGCTGATGCTGGCGATCGTCATCTCTGCGCTCATACTGGTCGCCGACCCGAATCCATAAAGCGCCCCCGTTGCGATATTACAGAAATCAACCGTTTCACCCACAACAAAAGGGCAGTCTGCGACGCTGTTGACATTATTTTCGGTTTTCAAGAAGATATTACCACGATTCGTGCCATCATTACCCCAAGCGTCTCCCGTCGCGTTTTTGCCTTGAAACACAGGACTGAGTTTCAGTCGGGTGTAAGCAGAGACACTATCCAACTGCTTAATCACACGCTCGGCAGGGGCAAGGTCAAATTCAAGATACAGTCCCGATGTCATCATACACGGGAATATTTTATCCTGAAAGCATCCGAGATGAAGGGGGACACAACACTTTGCGGTCAAGAAGTCCGCGTCCGAAAAGACAACATTACCCGCTGGGTTGGGTTTAAAATACGGGTTGGTGTGAAGGTCTGCCTTACGAGACTGGGTCGTGCCTTCTGTACCAGCACATCGTGGTTGATATGTGGTCGCACACTCTTGAAGAGCGCGAACATTACGGAGACTATCATCGGCGTTGTATGAATAATCAACCGCCACAGCGGTGTTGTAATCTTGAACTTCTTCAAGTAGATTACCGCGAGTGCCATCATAGACGCGCACATTTTCAAACAAGCAGGATGCTCCCATTTCATCAAGTTGAAGACGGGTCGGTTTCTTACCCGCTGGCAACTTTATCTTGACATCAAATTCAACATAACTATCCTTACCCGACAAAAACTTAACACTCGGCGGGATAAATAGAGAGACCTTTTGACCCGCCGAATAAGATAATCCATTTTCAGAAGGGACTGAGACTTCAGTTTCACCGATGCGCACAATATCGTCAGTCTTCCAGTAACTCGTCATATATTATACCGATGAGTATATTTAAATCTAAAATATAAAAAAAATCAAAATATATACACTATGTATATTACTACAAAGGAATGAGTTTCGGTAATATGGATGATTATTCATTAAGCGATCTTGCTGGTAGTGGGGCAATCATACTCGCAAGTGTCGGTGGTCTTTTGACGATTATTTTATCAAGTAGATGTTATATCAAGTGTCGTTTAGGACTGACAGACAATTGTAATATATGTATGTGTGAGAGAAAACCACCACCCGATCCAGAAGACCCAGAGAAGGACAAGAAGAAGAAGAAAGATACAACACCAGCACCAGCACCAGATATGACACGACCAGCACCAGCACCAGCACCCAGAGACTCCACCGATTCGGTACAATCAACACAATCATCACAATCAACACAACCAATCATTTCACCTTAAAAGTTTAAATCCTGAAATATATTTCTAAGGGGTCTTTATCTTATGGCACACGAATGGTATCAATCATCACTAAACCAAGGTCTTGAAGAAAATCACAATCGTATGATTTTCAAAGCATTACATTTTTCTAAACTTCTGTCTTTACCCGATGACATCATAGGACACATACAATTACAAATCAAATTAGATGAACTTGAAAGAAGACAGAAGGATTATCATCTTAAGATGATACGACAACTAAATACCCAGTCATATTATAAACAAGGGTTATTCAAGAAACAATATACAAAGTGTATAGATTATTATATATCCATAACTGATAAATAAGGATATGTCAATATTGCCTTATTACTCTAGAAAGGTATTGGGGAAATATATTTTCTAAAATACTTTCTGAAACCAATACTCTGTTTTTGACATATGTTTATATATTCATATGGATATATAAGACTTAAAGATAATAGTCTAGTCTATGATAAGTGATATGGTTAAGAGTAAGGTTAAGGATATGACAAAGAAAGAGCAGAATGAAGCGGTGATTGATTTTATGGTTGAGTATGGATATACAGAAGAAAAAGATAAGCGTAATCTAGCGTTGCTACTGAACCGACCCACTACTGAAAAAAATGCGACGGGTTGTTTAGTGCGTGCCGTGAAGGATCATATAGATTTGTTTAACAGCACAGAAGACATTAAAGTCTTGGAGACTGACCTGCGTGATACTGATGCCTACGCTGAAAAGATGAGAAAGAAATGTGAAATACTACAGATGACTATTGAAGCGGGTCAAGATGAAATAGTCTTTGCGAGAAATAACAATAAACGAATGAAAGAAGAGCACCAGTCTATGACGCGTCAAAATCAGTTTTTAAAGCAGTGGGTATATGACAATATGAAGGGATCAGACATCCCCTTGCGTTGTGCTTTCTGTAATCAATTCGGTGAGAAGGCATGGTAATCTTAATACTTTTTGCCATTACGGAGTTTTTTAGTATCCTTTTTTTTAAAACCATCAAAGATAGATTCGGGGCGTATTATCTTGTCTTTCTGTGTTGGAATATATACATCCTTGAACCTTGAATAACTCGGCATGCGTGGATCATTACCTTTGATAACCTTTGTCTTCGGTTTTCTCTCCTTCGCCATATGAAGTTTATTATGTTTTTTGTTAGATAAAAATATTATATAAGAAACCATATAATATATGAGTCTCGTTATCTGTAGTAATAAATCGGACGCGCAGATTGACGACCCCACTGATATCGGTGAAGCGTATTCGTGGCGTAATGATTTGTCATCCACTTTGACGATCCCGAAGGACGCCCAGATTGCTCTTCAGAGTGCGAAGGTTGAACTTGATGGTCGTATTGTCTCGGGGGATCAAAAATGGGCGTATCAGTATTTTGGAGAAGTCTTAAATGAAAACACGGAAACGAATATGGATAAGTCATCGGCATATACGATAGAATGGGATATCGGTAGTAATGAAGCAGAAACACCCGAGCAGATGGCAACACGAATTCAAAGAACCGCGAATGAAAGTATATGGCATCCTAACCTTGCGAACAAAGTAAGTGTCTCTGCGAAGAGAAACGGATCAACAAACAACTGGGAAGGGTTTAATATCACCTACGATCAAGAAAAAATCAACACCACTAGCAGTCATATACCTGGATCGGGTCAGACATGGGACGCTAACTGGTTAAAAAATGAAGGTCTAGACAGATTTAATTACGCGGGGGGATCTCTCGCGAACCTTGGATGGTCTTACAACGTCGCGGGGACAGAAGGCACCTTTCTTGTTGAAGGTCATAATGTCTCAAACCGCGGAGATGTGTGTAGTATGATAGCGACTGAATATCCCTTGTCTACGATGATTGGTGAATTTGAAGTAGATTTGACAGATGTGTTAGCGAAGGGTAATGATTTCATCGTGGGTCTCAGTCGTGTCAACGCGGGTGATGTGACATACGAATCACGGGGCATCATCGCTCCTGAATATTTTGACCCTAATCGTGGTAATGATATTATTGATACTCAAGTGTTTTACGATTATGCGATTGTGAGATTTGGAAATGAGTTATACCTACAAGATACACGCGCGAATACTGACCCTACCTTTGATGCGGGGACTGACCCTGAAGCAACTTTTTATCACGATGTAAATTACTGGGAGAACGCGAACATCACAGATTTCTCATCTATCTACAATATCGGAACAAACGCCTTGAATATTGAAAAAGTAAAATTTCAGTTGAACGGGCAAGCGATAAGGGTCGTATTGTACGACGATCGTGGGGCATCAAAGATGTTATATGATTATGACTCCACTTATACGAAGGAACAAAATCTCGCACCCATAGACCAAACTAAATGGTCGTTATGTCCCCTGCTCGCCATCACAACCACAGTGGGTCAAGTCCCTGTCAATATGAAAATTACTCAATATAACGCAAATACACAAGTGGGTGTTGATGGACGCGGATATCGTGTTATCAACTGGCAACCCTTTGTGACTGGAGAACCAGCATACCCGACATGGGAACCAGCGCAGGAACGCGACCTTGCTGGATGGTGGAACTGGGCAGACAATCATTTTGATGCGGATAAAGGACAGCAGATAGAGACACGCCCTTGGAATGATTTACGGACATCATTCACGAGTGATAAATTGACATACATGCGTCAACCAACAACGGGAGACAACCGCCGTCTCGGTAAGGGAACATCGGGCGACTCCTTGTTTCAAAATCTTATCTTTACACAAGAGACTGAACTATACGATGAGACCTACCCATCTGGAAATGTTATGGATCTCTTGGGATTTGCGGATTCACCTGTGACAGACTTTACCGTCGCAGATGCCACCACCTTCGCTGTGTTATTTTCAAGTGATACAATCCCTACGGGTTTCGGATCTAAAGCGATGTTTGTAAGGGTCGGCGGTCTCAGTCAAAAGTCTATGAATGCCTTCGCTCGTGTGCCATCTCAAATCATCGGTCATCTACCTATGTTTGAAGGTCAAGGTAAGACCCGACGATTACATTATGAACCTAATACCCTTACCTATTTAGACCTAAATAACCCTAGTGAATTTAAGGTTTCTGCCCTTGATATATCCTTCTGTTATGTGAATGAACGCTTCGCGACCGCCTTGACGAGTCAAAGTGTTGTGGTGCTCCATATCCGCCGTAGACCATAATAGATAACCTATCCATTATACACGGGAAATTAAGTCATTTATGAATATAATATTCATATTTTAACAATTTTTACGACATCATCATAAATATATTTGCGAGTATATAATGGATATGTCTAAATTGCCTAGCGCTCTTCAATATAGTATTGAGAAATCACCTGAACCACGACAATATCAGACGGATATAGACTCGTCGTTGCCTGTTGATGATGATGATACCCCTACGGATACTCCGACACTTCAAACAGATAATATGCTTGCGGAACAATTACCTGATATTACAAAGGAAGAGTTGATACCTGATGATATCTTTGATAAGATACAAAAGAAACTCGTGAAAGAGAAAAAGAAACTTACTCAACGGAAACCTGCTCCACAAACGCGTCGTGTCAAAGAAGACGAAAGCGATTATCAAGTGTCGTCTGACGATGAAGAAACAAAACAGATAAAACAAGCGTATGTCAAATTCAAGGAAGAAGCACCGCCACCCAAGAAGAAACCCATGCGATCCCTTTCTCCACCAGCACCCATACCAGAAGGAGTAAAACTAACAAAATCGGGGAAACCGCGGAAACAGTTATCAGAAGAAGCGAAAGAAAGGAGACGATTAGCGTTAGAAAAAGGTCGTGAAACGCGTCGTCGTAATATGCTGGCAAGGAAGGGA
>Ga0181407_1000236_pt1 | contig 18739 bp, 17 predicted proteins | sample 30SPOviralmetaG_FD_130136 | JGI IMG/M metagenome (GOLD analysis project Ga0181407, IMG submission 130136) | Marine viral communities from the oligotrophic San Pedro Time Series (SPOT) site, San Pedro Channel, CA, USA - 30 SPOT_SRF_2012-01-26 | ecosystem: Environmental > Aquatic > Marine > Strait...
CTTCATACTAATGGAGAAGTTATAATCCATATTGAAGGAAACGAGGGAGAAGAAATGGTAATTAAATTTACTTATACTCCTGAAGAAGTAGATGTTGAGGAGCTTGAAAAAGAATATGATTGGTTAATTGCATCTATGCTTGATGATGAGTTGGATGAGTATATAGACAAAATAGCTAGCGTTATAAAAAAACTTTAATGGCTGAAACTTATAATGACTACCCTCAATCTGCAACTAACAATGCAAAGAGGGCGTTAAAATATAAAGAAGAAAATGGGAGTTCTTGTGGCACTAATGTTGGTTGGACAAGAGCAAATCAATTAGCGAAAAGAGAAAAGCTCTCAAGAAGCACTATTGCTAGAATGGCCTCATTCAAAAGACACCAACAGCACAAAGATGTTCCTTATGATGAAGGATGTGGTGGTATTATGTGGGATGCTTGGGGAGGAACAAGTGGTATAGAATGGGCAATAAAAAAATTAGAGCAAATTGATGGGTTAGATGCTTTACTTGATGAGCTAGTAGATAAAATGATAATTTTACAAAAAATTAAAAAGAAAATATGAGTGATGAAAAAAGAGATAATTTAAAAGAGAGTAATCTTAATAAATTAAACCCATATAAAAACTCTACTGAAAAATACTTTCCAAATGGAGGTAAAATAAATACAGAAGGTAGAAAGAAGGGAGAAAAAAATAATGTTACTGCTACAAAAATCAGTAGAAATGCTTTGACTTGGGCTTTAGAAGGTCATTCAACTAAAATCAGAATGGCGTTAGATAAATTATTTGACCAAAATCCTGAAGCATATATAAACGCAGTTTCAAAATTACTTAACTATACAGTTCCAAAATTATCATCTTCTGAAATAAACGATAACACAACTAAGAAAGTAAAGATTGAGTTAAATGATGATGTGAGCATTGAGGAGCTAAGAGCAAAACTTGATGACATTGAAAACAACTGATGAAGCACTTAGATTTGCATTAGAGAAAAAGTTATGCGAACTATCATTCTATGAATTTTTTCAAAAGGCTTGGCATATCGTTGAACCTAGTATTGAGCTATCTACTAATTGGCATCATAAATATCTATGTGATATTTTACAAGAAGAAGCCGAAAGAATAATAGCCAATAAGCCAAAAACGAAAGATATTGTAATAAATATACCATTTCGTTCTACAAAATCACTTTTAGTTACAGTTATGTTTCCTGTATGGGCTTGGATAAAGAATCCAAAGTTCAGATTTATAACAGCATCTTATTCTGCAGAACTTTCAATAGAACATTCTACAAGAAGTAGGGATATAATAAATTCAAGTTGGTTTAAAGAGAGATGGGGAGAGCTATTTCATATCAAAAAAGACCAAAATCTAAAATCAAGATACGAAAATAACTTTTTAGGAGTAAGGAGAGCAACATCTGTTGGTGGTACAGTTACAGGACAGGGAGGGGATTTTCTATTAGTAGATGACCCTGTATCACCTCAACACGCAGCTTCAGAAATAGAAAGAGAAAATGCTAATGAATGGTATAGAACAACATTCTACTCAAGATTGAATAATCCACTAACAGGAATTAGGATAGTTATTATGCAAAGAATACACGATAACGATTTAAGTGGATTTTTATTATATGGTAAGGATAGTAGATTGAAATATCAACATATTTGTATACCTGCAGAACTTTCAGAAGATGTTAAACCAAAAAAATTAGAGAGCAACTACGATAAAGATGGATTGTTTTGGACAGATAGGTTTAGTAAGTCAATTTTAGATGACTATAAACAAGCTTTAGGGAGTTATGGGTATGCAGGACAGCTTATGCAGACACCTACACCTCTAAACTCAGGAATGATTAAGGCAGAGTGGATAAAAATAGACCAAAATAAAATGATTGATGTAGGAGAGCAAGTAACAGTTGATTTTGTTATTGACCCTGCGTACACTGCTAGCGAAAAAAATGACCCTTCAGCACTATTAGCGTATATATTTAAAAATAATAAGTGGCAGATAATAGATTGTGTGAATGTTTATAAAGAATTTCCTGATTTAGTAAAGTTCATACCTCAATGGGTGCAGAAAAATGGGTATAGCAATAGAAGTAGGATATATGTAGAGCCAAAAGCATCAGGAAAATCTATCGTACAGACACTAAAAAAAGAAACAGGGCTTAATGTAAGAGAAGATAAGCCACCATCTAAAGATAAGGTTGCCAGAGTGCAGGATATTTCTGCTTCTTTAGAGTCAGGAAGGGTAAGTTTATTGAGAGGAAATTGGAACGAGGAGTTTTTACAGCAATTAGTGAAATTTCCATCTGCAAAACACGATGATATGGTTGATTGTTTAGTGATGGCTGTAAATAAAAATATGTGGAACAATGCAAAGGTTGTTTATTTTGCGTGATTTCCAAAAACTTCTAGTGTAATATAAAAAAAATTAATATAATTGCGAACTATTAGGAATAATTTTATGGATATAGGCAGCCTTAATCAAGAACACGAAGAAATTTTAACGAAATATATAAAATTTATTCAAAGAACTATTTACAACGCTACAGAAGATTGTGATGGCACAAAATTCTTGGACTTTAACGATATTCTTGAAAATATCATAACTTATACTAATACTTTTAATAAGATAGTAAAAACATCAAACAGAAGGGCAGAGTGGGCTTATATGACACCAAACCTTATACTTTATGCGACAATGGGATTCTTATCAGGTATTAAAAAGAATGAAAATTGTCAGCTAATTGATGGGCTATCAGAAGAAATGTTTGAGAGGACTGTAGATTTTATTGGAGAAACTACAGACATTTTAGAGGATATAAGGACTAAAGAAAGAATACAAAAAGAAATATTACAACTAACTAAACAAGAAGATGAGCATAACAATTAGCATAAGACAAGAAACCGACAAAGAAGGTATTGCTTTTGATATACCTACAGATTGGGAAGATATAACGCTTGAGCATTGGTCAAAACTATCTACAATTATTAAAAAACATCAAAAAAACTCTGACCTTAGGAAAGAATCTCACAAGGACAAGTATAAGGATTTTGATGATGTAGAAAAGATACTAGAAGATGTAGAGTTCTTTGATAATATTGCCTTAAACAAGGATATTTTTTGCTTTTTATCAGGGTTGAGCAAAGATGATATGAAAAGGGTAGATATGAAGCAAGTGAATAAGGTTATAGACACTATTGGTGCGCTTACTGAAGATTATAAGCCTAAAGGCTTGAAGTCTTTTGAATTAGATGGAGAAACATACTACTTTCCATCAGAAGCACTAAGAAAAAATACTTATGGGGATTTTATTGAATCTACTCAGCTTGATATGACCATTGAGCATATGGAAAATGGAAGATTTGATGTTTTGCCTGAACAAATGGCTATCTTATGCAGGAGAATAGATGAGGAGTATGATGATGAAGCCATACCTGAAAAAACTAAAAAGTTTAAAAAATTAACTATGGACATTGTATATGAGTTCGCTTTTTTTTTGACTATACAAAGCAACAAGTTGCTGAAAATTTCAAATATGTATTCGGAGAGAAAAGAGATAGTATGATGGAGGTAAAAACAAAAGGACTATATAATACCTATATTAAGCCTTTCGGTTGGTTAAACAGCTTGTATGTGCTTGCAGAGAAGGGAATTTTTAATATAGAAGGTAAGAATAATATAGATAGTGTTAAAAGCACTAATTTATACAATGTATTAACTTATTTAAGTTGGATTTCAGCTAAAAATGAGTATGAATCAAGGGTTAGCGAGAAAATTGCTAATCCAAATAAAGTAAGTTAGAAATATGGCAATAAAATTAACAGATATAGTAACAGTAATGAAGGATAAATGGACTTATGGGGATAAGTTCTTTGGATATACAGAGGAGTTTAATGATAATCATAAAACTTTTTACCCTTCACTGCTTATAACTCCTCCTGATTCAGTATTTCCTGAAGTTGGATTAGATAATGGTTGGGAAAATTACACTTTTGAGGTTTATTTTTCTGATTTATACAATAGAACTGCTCAAGCAAATGAATCTATAGAGCAAAGGTGGGAAAACTTGCAGGACTTAGGTACGGAATGGTTAGATAATTTTTTAAAATACTACCAAGCAGAAGCTCCAATAACAGGATTCTTAGAAGATGAAAGTGTTAGCATAGAAAGAAATAAAGAGGTTGCAAACGACCAACTTATTCAAATAAAAATGACATTTACTTGGAGAGTTTTAAGCAAGTGCTTCAGACCTCAATCTACACCACCTAACGAAATTAGTGGGCTAACATCTTGGCTTAGAGCAGACAGTAATGTTTCATTTAAGATACCTACTAAAAAAGTAAGCATAATTGGAGATGGCTCAGGAGCTGGCAATGGAGTTGCACAAACAAACAATTCATTTCAGCCTTTAAGATATAGTTATGGTGGTGGCAATTTAAACAAGACAATGCTTACATTTAAAAATAATTCTTTAGTTTCAGACAACAACTTTGTACCAAGTTCAAATCAGAAGAATTTTACAATAATTGAGGTTAGTCAGATAAATACAGCAGATAGTGCTGTGTTTGGGTATTATGATTTAGGTAATGATAGAAGAATTGAGATGGGTACAGATTCATCAGGTATGTATAAATTTTATATGAAAAACAACTCTGAAGAATTGTCTAGGTTTTTTCCAACTACATATACCGACTTAGGTAAGCCTCATATTAGTGTTTTGAGGTTTCAAAATGTGCGAATAATATGCGACTATCTAAGTGCAGATTGGAAATATAAAAATGAAGATTTCTACAACATAAACTTTTATTCACCAACAACAACATTCAATGATAAGAAGTTTAGAATTGGATGTACTATGAATTCTGATGGGAATGTGCCTCCTTCAGAAATTAGCTATAAGCACTTAGACGGAGATTTTCAGGAAATAATTATGTACGATAAAACACTGAATGATTTTGAATTAGCAAAAGTAGTAGATTACTTAAATAAAAAATATAAAATATATTAAGATATGGGATATGGAATAAATGGAGCTTTAAATGTAGGATTAGACCCTTATGGATATGATGCATCAAGTTTAAATAGAACTAGGCAGTATACAGGTTCTTACAAAAATATTTTTAGTGTAAACGAACCCATTAGAATATCTGCACATTGGAATTATTTAAAGGAAAATGTAGAACCATCAGCACTTAATTATGATACAGCTACACAAGATGGTGATATAGTAAATGTAATCTTTGATGTTTACCAAATTTCAGATACTAGTGTAGGTACTTTTCCTGATGATTGGACTTTAGTAGGTTCAATAAGAAAATCAAGAGATATAAGAAATATAAGTCAGAAAGATAGGTCTTATGGTGGGGATGGGGTATTAACACCTCAAGGGCATACATTTACTGTAGATATTAGCGAGATGCTTAGAGATTTATTATCTTATTCATTAGTTCCTCACGGAAAAGGAACTTATACTAATACATTCTTTGGTGGTTTAAATGGTGGAGCAGAACAGCAGGGAAATTTAATGTCGCCTGTTTGGTCTGATAGCTACATAGTTACAAAAAATGGTTCATACAGAAAAATTAAAATAAGAATTAGGAGTGAGATAGTTGATAATAATGGAATTATAAGAGAGGCTACTGATGCAGGAAGTTTTAAGGATTCAAATAGTGTATTTTCAATAATTAACAGTGCGCCTGATTATGATGGTTACTTTCCTGCATCAAGACACGGAAATGCTACTGCATTTATACATCTTGGTTGGGGTACAAGCACTAGTTATTGGAGAAGCTTTATGACTAGATGTACTAATGGTATGTGGGCTTCTACAAATTACAATGAACAAGGCAGAGGAAAGGATGTAAGAATGGATGAAGCTGCAGAATTTGTACAATGGGTTCAGGGTACTGTTAATAATTATTCAATTTGGAACGACCCTACAGGAGCAGGAGAAACTGCTTATAATGCCAACAATACATCTGACTTGTGTGATGATGTATATATGAGGATTGATGCATACGATTCTAGTGGAGCTTTATTAAGAACAGCAAAGCTATATGATTGGAATCAAAACTTAATCCCAAAAACAACAATTAATAGCGTTACAGATGTTTGGCCTAGAAGCCACTATAGAATGTGTGCGCAAAATGTATCTCCTGTTTATATAAATGCAAATTGTATTCATATGGATTCTGCAGTAAAAGATATATGGGAAAATGGAGGAGAAACATATACTAGGCACCTTATAGATGTTGATGGAGCTTCCTCAGACAAAAGTGCTTTATTTTTAAATGATGAAGTTGCCTACTATAGCGCTAGGATTGTAGGTATAACGACTACACAGGGTAATGGTCAGGGTATATCAAGAACATATTCAGAGTACAGATGGTTTAATATAGATAGAGATAGATTTTTAAATACAAATGGCGCTAATGAAGGCTCTAGATATGCAGGAATTTATTATACTGAGTTAAGAGATGACCAACTTACATTACCATATCCTGTTAGGTGCAAGGGATTTAGATGGAATACCATTAAAAATCAAACTGACTACTTTAGAATACATTGGTTAAATAAATGTGGAGGGATTGATAGTTACACTATAAAGGGTCATAAATCTATAAGCTATAATTCTGAAAAAGATATTATACAAAGAAAAGAACCTAATAGACTTGATTGGAGGATTGGTAGAAGTTCAACAGCAAATCCATACCCTACAGGAACTACAGTTCAAAGTCCTTCAGGCTCATATCAGTCTGACTATATGGGTGATACAATGAATCATAAAGGAGGTTTAGAGATTTTAAATGTAAACGCAACAAGGTCAGGAAAAGTAACTACGCTTCCTTTAGCTCAAGATAAAGCAGATTGGCTTAGGGAGATTTTAACCTCACCAAATGTATGGACAGAAAACCTTACACAGCAGACTGGAAGTAACAACCCTTTATATAACCTTGTAAACTATAGGAGTGTTAGTAATTACGACAAGTATGGTATTAATACTGATGGTAGAACTCCAAATAATATGGAATATGTACCTCTAATTATTACAAGCTCTAGTATGGACACTTATGATGAGTCTAAGGGGTTGGTAACAATGACTTTTGAATACACACACTCACACGCAGTTGTAACTCAAAGAAATTAAAATATGAGCAAAGATATTAGGATTGAGCTTTTACAAAACAGAGAGAATGTAAAGATTGGAGAGCAAATGCTTTCTAATTCTGAGTTTTCTAACTCTACAGGGTGGACATCTCCTGCTTTAAGCAGTACGGATGCCTTTACTTTTACATCAGGGAGGATGGAAAAAAACACTACAGGATTGGGTGCTGCAAGAGCTACTATTCTTTGTGATTTTGTAGAAGGATATGAGTATCAGATAAGGGTTGCTGTTAAGGAGTACAATAGAAATGGTCAGTTGCTTTTGGGTAATCACGGAGCAGGTAATGCAAATATATCTGTTCTGAGTTCAACAATAGTTCCTTCAGGTGGAGCAGGGACAGGAAGTGATTATGGGTATTATACAACAAATTGGGTTCAAGGCTCTAGTAATCTTACTAAATTAAGTGTTTACGCAAATGATGGGGTAAAACTTAAGCTTTCATATATAAGGGTTTACAGAACAGCAGTTGATAAAAGCTCTGTATATGGAGTTTTAGACGCTTCAACTACAGAAGATTTTCCTCTTTCTATAACTTTTTCAGTGAATGACCCTTCAAATATTGATGCTAGAAAAGGTGCTTATAGTAAGACATTTGAAGTGCCTGCTTCAAAAAATAACAATCAAGTTTTAAAAAACTTCAATATTGCAAATTCTACACATAATGATGCTCAGTTGTATAATAAAATTCCTTGTAGGATTTTAACAGGAAATCTTTTTTCATTAACAGGATTGCTTCAAATTAAAGAGGTGCAAAGGCTTAATGATAAGGCTATTAGTTATTCTTGTGTTTTTTTAGGAGATAATCTTGCTTGGTCTACACTTATGGATGCTAAGTATCTTAATGAGCTTCAGTTAGAAAATTCAACTAATCTTAAATTAAGTGCTGCAAATATTGCTGAATCTTGGACAAATGATAATGCCACATCAAAAACAGACAGAGCAGGTACAACTACTACAAATACTTCTCCTGTAACCTACCCTACAACGAGTTATGGTCAGGTAAATGAAACAGGTTTTGATTATGGAGATGGATTTCAAATGCTTAAAGAGCAATGGGAACTTGATTATGCGAGTGGTGGAGCTTACAATATTTCTCAAACACATTTAGGCACTAGCGTTGACCCTGTAATGGATTGGCGGCCACTTGTTTGGATATATAATATGATTCATAAGATATTTACTGATGTTGGCTATAAAATATCATCTAATTTTATTGAGAGTGGTAACTTTAAAAAGTTATTATACGCTACTCCAAACTTTCTATATAACAATCCTAATGAAAGAAAAACTAACAATACATATATAGGTAACTTTAAAGATAATAGTACCTGTCCTGCTACATCAGCGAATTTAAAAATATTTGATGAAACTGCTCAATGGAATTTTAGTGTACCTAACAGCTCAGCTACCCCCACTATTGATTCAACTAATCAAACCCCCTATCCTCCTATAAGATTTGGTGGTTCTTGTGGTTCAGGAGATGGTAGTGGTAGATTTCAGCCTGCACCAAATGTTATAACGACAAGTGCAGGACAACAGCAAGATTTAAAAATATCCACAGCAGCAACAAGTAATCATTGGTATATTGCAGCAGCAGGATATTATACTGTTACTACTCAAAATATAATGTATTATATGACTTGGGCTGAATCTGATTGGACAGGTAGTGGTAGTATCACGAATAACACTACATCAGGGATGAAGCCATACGGAAATATAGTTGTAGAGTGCAAGAGAGTTGGGCAATCGGATTGGAACGCTATATCTGCTATAGATAATCAAAGTGCAACTATATTAGGGCCTCAAACTTTTTATGACAATAACCACGATTATTCTTTTGGAGGGACATTCCCTGCAAACTCATCTACTCATTATTTTAATAAAGGAGATACAATAAGAATGACTGTTGGTGTAGCTCCTATTGTTACAATAGTAAATCCTGCACTTAACTATACAGGAACAACCTCTGTAAATGTTAGAACTGAATTGTTTGGTACTACTTATGATGATTGGAGTAATTATAACGGAGCATCTTCAAGTGGATTAATCACAATAGAATTAATCAATGAGGACACTCCTGTTTGGGGTGGTGTTTATGACTTGCAAAATGTACTTCCTACAGACCAAAAACAACTTGATTTTGTTAAGGGTGTTGCTCACGCTTTTAATCTGCAGTTTTACACAGATGAATCATCTAAGACTGTTTATATGGAGCCTTATTCTGATTTCTATCTTCCTCCAAAAGATGCTAAAGATTGGAGTCATAAATTAGCTAGAAACTTGTCAGATACTCAAAGTTTTTTAGATAATAATTGGACAAGAAAACTAATCTTCAAGTACAAGACTGATGATAAAGATTGGAGGGTTAATCATATGAGTGAGCTGTATTTTGATGATATAGGGGATATATATCCTGAGCAGGTAAATCTACCTAACGCATACCCTGCAGGAGAAACTATATTTGAAAATCCTTTCTTTGCAGGAACTTATGATTCTAAAAATATAGGATGTGGAGGTACAGTTGATGGAGATAATTTTTATACTGCTGCTTTATGGAAGGCTAGTTATTGGAACTCATCTACAAAAGGGTATGAGTTTAAACCAAGAATATTGTATTACAATAAAATGACAATGCCTGTTCAACACGCACCATTATGGCAAGGATTTAAAACAGAAATTGGAGGCATCAATTTTCAAAGTAAACTCTTTGGAGATAGACAGGTTCAGATTTCTCCTACAGACTCTATTGCTCAAAATCAATACAACAATATGCTTCTGAATGACTCTTTTTATTGCTCGGCTACCTTTGTGAATAGAAACGATTTTAGTAATCAATTTGGTCTTTCATATGGTAATTATTGGGCTAAAGATTATGACCCTGCAACTAACTCATATAATATTGTAGGAAACCAAGTAGGTAAAGGACTATACGATAGATATTACAAATCTATGATTTCAGGCTTACAGGCTAGACCAAAAATGCGAATTTGTTATATAGATTTAAAAATTACAGATATAATTAATTTAGATTTTAGAAAAATGGTTTATATTGATGGCGTTTATTATAGAATTGTAAAAGTTATTGACTATATGCCACATAAAAATCAACCGACTAAAGTAGAGTTACATCAATGGAGTCCTAATGAAGGTTCAAGCCTTCCAATATCAGGAGTTTGGATTAATAATAATACATCAGGTGATGACACAACGACAGGTGGAGGGGGTGTAGGTGGAGATGTTCCTGATGATGATGACCCTGTTTTTTAAAAAATATAATATGGCAAGAAGAAATATAACAGGAAGAAATACAAGAGCAAATGGTACTAGATTAAATTCAGGATTAAACACTATATCCACATTTAATTTAGCGACTAATGTTCCTATGCAGTTTTGCGAAACAGTTGTAATGAGATTTGCAAACTCATCAACAAGTAGCAACGATTATTTAGCCAACTATAATCACACATCTCAATTTAGCATTAACTCGCAAGCAGTAATAACAAATGGCTCAAGTCAGAATAATAATTTTGTACCTAGATACTCTCAATTTATTGCACCTGCTGATTGTTACATAAAAAGCATTAATGGTTTTATAAATACAGCAGGGGGAGGTAGTTGTAGAACTAACCAAACTTTTACTATAAGTGTTTGGTCTAAGCCTGCTACTATAGGGACTGCAAACACTGTAATGACATTGCTTTTTAGTCAAGATTTTGTGTTTGGCGCTTCTAATAATTCAAATGTGTTAGCTATAGATGGCTCTACAGATTCTAAGGTTGGCGATAAACTTCACAAGATACTAGCTAAAGAAGGAGTTATTGTTTCTATAAAGAGAGAAGGAGATGCTTGCGCACATATTCAAGCAACTTTTACTATGATTTTTGAAACTATTGAAAATCAATCTACTTTAGAGGAGTTTAATTTAAATACAGTAAGTGTTGCTAATAATAGATTTGATGACACGATTAGCAATCCTAATCGGTTCAATTTACCTAAATAAATAATGTCAGCATATAAAATAATAGACCAAGCCCTAAAAACTGCAGGAGATTTTTATATTGAATTGCTTCAGACAGAGCTTGTATTTCAAGAGCATATAGCTTCAGAAAAATTATACAAATCATTTAGAACTGTAATTTCAGAGAGGGGAGATAGTTTATTTATGGATGTTGTAAATGACACTCCTTATATGTGGTTGGTTAATGATGGAAATAGCAGAGTGCCAAATGTTGAGTTTGAAGATATTCAGGATTGGAGCAAGTTGAAGGGATTAAATTTCTCTAAAAAAAGAATTTGGAAGGTAACAAAGGAGTTAAGGCAAAATTATTATACACAGGGTGGTTTACTTGTTGCTCCAAGAAGAACAGGATTTATAGATTATGCTTTTGGAATTGCAGACTCAATGGGTATAAATAAAATGGTAGAGGATGATATTTTAAAGCAGATAGATGCAGAGATAGGGAGTTCAGGAAGTAGTAAGGCAATACAATTAACAATAAGCTAAAATAAAATTATGGCATTAAAAAGTAAAGTAGCAATAGAGGTAGAAATCAAAAACATTAAAAGGGTTGCTGATTTAAAAAAAGAGTTAAAGGACTTAAGAAAAGAGCAAAAAGAAGCAGAAAAACAAGCCAAGACAGGTCAGTTTACTTCTAAAAAACAAGAGAAGCAATATATTGCCAATGCTAAAGCTATTGGTCAGAAGTCAAAATCATTAAGAGGTCTTAATAAAAATCTAAGAGAATCAACAAAAGATAGCACTAAATCAACTAAGGCTAGTAATGGTATGGCAAAGCAGTTTATTAAAGGAGCAGCAGCTATTGGTATTCTTGTTGGTGCTTTTAGGACTGTAAACAGAGTGGTTAGTTCAATCGTTTCTACATTTGCTGATTTTGAATTTGTTATGGCTAAAGTAAATGCTGTTTCAGGTGCAACCGAGTCAGAGTTTTCAGCACTAACTAAGTCTGCAGAAGATTTAGGTCGTTCAACATTCTTTACTGCTACTCAAGTTGGAGAATTACAACTAGCATTTTCTAAATTAGGATTTACAGCAGAAGAAATATTAAACGCTACTGAGGCTACACTTAATTTAGCTACAGCAACAGGAACGGATTTGGCTAGAGCTGCACAAGTTGCAGGTGCTTCTATTAGAGGATTTCAATTAGATGCTAGTGAGGCAGGTAGAGTTGTAGATGTTATGGCTGTTGCGTTTTCAAGCTCTGCTTTAGATATTGAGAAGTGGAATACGAGTATGACTAAGGTTGCTCCTATTGCTGCTATGGCAGGATTTGAAATAGAGGAGGTTGCTGCTATTATGGGTAAGCTTTCAGATACAGGTATTGAGGCTTCTATTGCAGGGACATCTTTAAGAAATATATTTCTTAAGATGCAAGACCCTTCTTCAAAACTATCTAAAACATTAGGACACACGATAACTAATTTAGATGAAATGTTGATAGCGTTTAAAGGACTGCAGGATGAGGGTACAGACCTTACTGATGTTCTTGGTTTTATGGATGTTAGGCAGGTTGCTGCTTTCTCTACTATGTTAGAGGGTTCTGATGATATAGCAACATTAAGAGATAACTTACTTTTAGCCACAGGAGAAGGAGAGAGAATGTCTGATATGGTTGGGGACACATTGCAGGGAGCTTTTTTAAAGTTTAAATCTGCAGTTGAAGGTGTTGCAATTAGTGTTATGACAAACTTTGGTGAAGCACTTAAGAAAACTGTAGTGAGATTAGCCAAGCTTATGAACTCATTTGTAGAGAACGAAGGCTCTGTTAAGAAGTTTACTGATGGACTTATCACTCTTGGCAAGTGGATAAAGAAGGGTATAACGCTATTCCTTTCTTGGAAGATAGGCATAATTGCTGCAGGTGTTGCTACACGAGCAATGACAGCTCTTTTGTATTTACAGACATTTGGAATGGAGGCAGTTGCTCTCGCTACAGGTAAGGCTACTGTTGCAATGAAATCGTTTGGAAAGGCTATGGCTAAGACAGGGATAGGGTTGCTAGTATTAGCAGTCATTGATTTGGTTTATTATATGACTAGCTTTAACGAATCAGCTCAAGATGCTATTGAGTTTACAGATGGTGTTTCTAAAGCAACTGCAACCCTAGAGAGTAAAGTAAAAACCTTAGATGAGTGGGAAAGAAAATTAATTGAATCAAGAAAGGAACAAAATAAATTATTAAACTCTGAGGGTAAGCTGATGGTTAAAAGTGCAGAAAATGCATATAAACTAAAGCAAGCTAAAAATGTAGAAACTAGAGCAATCCAAAATCTAAATAAAGAGTTAAAATTAGAAGGGCAGGAGTTAATATCTGTTAAAACTAAAACTGAAGATGTTATAGTTTCAATGAATAAGCTTACTAAAAAAATAGGAGAAAACGCATTGGCTAAAATATTTTTAGAGCAAGAAACACAGATAATAAAGACTAGCGTAAACGCAGAACAGGCTATGAGTGAGCTTAATACTGCTATGGGTGGTGGAAAGTCAGATGAAGCTATTATTGGACTTATTAAAAGACTAAGAGAGGTTCAGGGTGGTTTTGGGATGTGGATGAATGAAATTGTTGGGTTCTTTGGAGGAGATACTCCTGCTGTAAAGGCAGAAAAAATTATAATGGGAATAATGGATAAGTATAGTCTTACTCTAGGGACTTTAATTGATGCGAGTGGAGAGAATTATATAGACAAGCAAACTACATTATTAACAAAATCAATAGAAGAAGCTGCAGGCAAACTTAATATAGGAGATTTTAAATTAGAAGATGCTTTGGCTGATTTAGAACCTGAAACAGAAGAAGGAAAGAATGAAAAAAAGTCAGCTCAGTTTGAAATGAACGAGAAGATAGCAATAAGAAAGGAAGCGTTATCAGAATTAGTTTTAACTGAAAAAGAATATCAAAAAGCATTGCTACAAGCAAATATTGATGGAGTTCAAGATTACTTAGACCAAGAGAATAACAAGGAAGAAGGTATAGTTGCAGCTAATATTAAGATGAGTGATTTATTAAGAAAGCAGAATAAACAATTTAGAGATGAAGAATTGCAAGACAGGAGAGATGAGGCTAATGACGACCTAAATATAGCAAAAGAACTTTACATAGATAAGGTAGATAGTAAGATTGAATACCAAAGAAAAGTAAATGAGATAAATAGAGAATTGCTTGAGGATGAATTTAAACTTCTAACAGATGAGGAGAAATTAGGAAAGGAAGGTATAGCGATACAAAAACAATTACTAACGCTTGAGCTTGATTTGAATAACAAAAATATAGCAGAAAAAGAAAGGTTAGCTAAAAAAGATTTTGATTCAAAAGTTACTGCCCTTCAGCTAGAGCAATCAACTACTATGATGAGCAAGTTAGAATTTGATAATCGTATGTTACAATTAGAATTAGCATACCTCAACGCAAGAAAGGATTTGTACGCAACAGGTGCTTTAGAACTGATTGATATTAATAATGGTATTCTAGCTAATAATATTTCTGTTAATCAAACGCAAAAAGAATTAATGGAGCAGCAGATTTCTGCTTATGGTGGAGTAGGTAGTGCCTTAACTTCATTAGCAGGAGATAATGAGAAGCTAAATTTTGTAAAAGAAGCAGGTAATAAAATATCTATGGTAGCCAACACTCTGTCTACTATAATGACATTGAAAGAAAACTTAAATACATTAGGGTTGATTAAAAATACTGCAGCCACAGTAGCAAATACAACAGCAACAGCATCAGCATCAGCAGTAGATACAGCAGCTATTGTACCTGCAGTTGGATTAGGAGCTGCAAAACAAACTAAACTGCCATTTCCTCTTAATATTATTGCAGTTGTAGCTACATTAGCTTTATTAGCTAAAATAATGGGTAAATTTGAAAAAGGAGGTGTTATCTCTGATGGTAAGAGGTTTGCTGATGGAGGAATGGTACACGGCCCTAGCCACGCACAGGGAGGTGTTAAGTTTGCAGTAGGTGGTAGAGTAAATGAATTAGAAGGTGGAGAAGCTGTTATAAACAAAAGAAGTACAGCAATGTTTAGAGGACAACTTTCGGCTATGAATGAAGCAGGTGGAGGTGTTAAATTTGCAGATGGAGGTTTGCTTAATAGTCCTCAGTTTGCTAATCAACAATTCTCAGCAGGTATGCAGACAAAAGGAGGTATGCAGAGGGTTTATGTAGTAGAATCAGATATAACTAGCAGCCAAAGAACAGTAGGTGTTTTAGAGGCAAATGCAACAATTTAAAAAAATAAACAAATGATTGTTAGTAAAAAAGTAAAGAAAGATAGGTTAGATACTTGTAAAAAATGCGATTTTTACAGAAATTTCGCAATGTTGAAATATCCTAAATGGACAAAAGGAGCAAGATGTGGAAAGTGCAGTTGCTTCTTAGATGCTAAAACATCTCTTACTAAAGAGTATTTTGGAGAATGTCCTTTAGGTAAATGGAAAGAGTAATAATTAAATTTTATAAATATGGATTACCAAACGGTTGTAAAAAACTATAGTGAAGAAAGAAAAGATGCTGTAGTGAATTTTGCTAAAGCAAACAAACTATCTATGATGGGGAACACTTACCACAATAAAGCCCTAGATTTATTCTTTATGTTGTGGCACGAAAGCTTTCCTAATGCACCTCAGCAAAAAACTTGCACAGGTTGCAGGCAAGCAGTATGTAAGTTCTTTCATAATGTTGCTGACTTTATTTCTAGTGAGAGAATAAAAGAAGAAGAAAGTTTAAAGGCAAAAAAAGAAATAACTTCTATTAAGAAAAAAAAGAAGAAAAAAAATGTCTAGGCAAAATAAAGCCGATATAGTTTATGAGTATATCAAGGTAGCAGAAACTGAAATCCTTAAAAGATGGCACGAGCCAACTGTTGTAGATATTCTAAGGCATTTGACTGAAAGGGGTATCGTAGACCCTAAAAGGCTTAGAAATTATATGATAATATATGATTTTGACACTATGCTAAGGTTTAATGAAGGCAACAGGACTCATACATTTATGGACTTATCTATAAAATATGATATTTCTGAAAGACAGGCTCAAAGTATAGTTTATAAGGAGAGAAATAAAGAAAGAGCTTCCTTTAATATAACATACTAAAGTTTTTTCCTAAAACTGCGTAAAATTCTTATATGTAAAATCTATTTTTGCGTTTATGGACAGACAATGGTATAATATTCAAGGTAAAACATCAGGAATTGTTGATGTTTATATCTTTGATGAAATAGGTGCTTATGGGATAAATGCACAATCCTTTTTAGAGGAAATAAAATCTCACAAAAATTCTCCAATAAACTTACATATAAACTGCGTAGGTGGTGATGTATTTGATGGAATGGCTATTTACAACATTCTAAAGAAAAGAACTGCTACTACTACTGTATATATAGAGGGTATTGCTGCTAGTATGGGTAGCGTTATTGCTTTAGCTGCAGACAATGTGGTTATGGCAGAGAACTCTCTTTTTATGATTCACAACGCTTGGGGTGGAGCAATGGGAGAGGCTAAAGAAATGAAAAAAACAGCAAATCTTTTAGATAAAATTAGTGGAGAGATTGCTGATATATATGTTAAAAAAACAAAATTACCTTATGATAAGGTAAAAGAAATGATGGATGAAGAAACTTGGTTAAATGCTCAAGAAGCATTAGAGCTAGGGTTTATTGATTCTATCTCAGATGCTATTAAGGTAGCAGCTAAATATGATATTTCTAAGTTTAAAAATATTACAAATGAAGAAATATCTAATAAACTAAGTGTTAATTTAAAGAACAAAAAAATGACTGATGAGTTAAAAGCTTGGTTTAATGGAAAAGTTGAGGATATTATCGCAAGAGTAAAAAGCGAATCATCTGAAAACGAAACTGTTGAATCAACAGAGGTAAGCGAGATAACTATAGCAGATGAGGCTGAAATTTTAAACAAATTTTCAGATTTTGAAACTAAGGCTGTTGAGCTTAATGGGTCTATTACTGAATTGGAAGGGGAAAAAGAAACTCTTACTGAAGAAGTAGAAAGGCTTAATGCTTTATTAAGTAAAGCGAGTGCAAAGGGAACTGAAATCTCTACAGATAGCGACCCTGCAGTAGTAGTAGAAAAGAAAGTAGAGAGTAATGATATTAAATTCTGGAATGGAATTGTATCTAAAATGAATTTAAAATAAAAATAAAAAACAAAAAATTATGGCAGCAGCAGATATAGCACAAAATGGCTTAGGAGCAGCGTACAATGGTACTTATGCTTCAAAAATTTTATTGGAACCAATGTTCCACTCAGATGATATAATGAGAAATTATACTATCTATCCAAATGTAAAGTTCAAACAAAATATTTTAATGGCACCATCTTTAAAGAGCATTACAGCTCTTAATACAGGGTGTCAAGCAAATACTTGTACAGGAACTCAATTTACAGTAACACAAAAATCGATAACAGTTGAAAATGTTTCGGTAAAGCAAACTCAATGTTGGGATGAGTTCAAATCAGAAGTAATCGTAGAATCTTATAAGAATGGTATCAATATGCCTGACTTATCAGGTACTGAGTTAGCTCAAGTTATTATTGACAGAGTAAGAGGAGGTATCTCTAACGATATGGTTAGAAATATGTGGGCAGGAATGGCATCAGGAGCAGGAATCCCTGCAGCAGCAGACTGTACTTATACTTCTATGGGAGCAGGTCTTTGGGATTTACTTGCAGCAGATGGTAACTTTGCTGATTCAGGAGTATTACAAAGAGTAACAGGTGGTGGAGCAGCAGCAGACTACAATGTAGTTGGAGGAACAATCGCTATTGCAGATGTTGCTTTATTATTAGACAAAGCTTTCGCAGGCGCACCTTCTGAGTTACAGCAAGTAGATGCATCAGCAAAAAGAATGTTTGTTACACCAAATGTTTATAATGCTTACTACGCTTCTTTAACTTTAGTAGCACAAGCAGGAGCAGTTGATTACGGACACTCTGAAGCACAATCAGGAAAAACAAGATTATTCTACAGAGGCATTGAGGTAGTTCCTATGTACGAGTGGGACACAGCTTTAACTGCAAGAACAGGAGCAGATTTACCTGCTATCTTTACAGTAGTTGATTCAGCAGCAGCAGGTTTCCAAGCGACTAACGGAGTTATCTACACAGCTACAGCTAACTTATTCATTGGTACAGATGTTACTGCACCTGAGAATGAATTAAAAATGTTCTATGATGAGGTAGGTGATAATATGATTATTCGTTCTTACTTCACAATGGGCTTCCAGTACGGATGGACTAACTTGATTTACGGAGCTTGTTTAACATCATAATTAATAATTTAAAAAATAAAATAAAATGGCAATAGATTCAGGATTATTAGTAGACTGTGGAGATTTAAACGCAGTTGGAGGAATCAGACAAATATTACTTACAGATTTAAGTAATGTGGCAACTGTAGCTCCAACAGTTTTAGATGCAACACACTCTATAACAAGTTTTACAACAACAGATGATTGGGCTAGATTTGAGTTCAAGAATGAAACTGCTGCTTTAGCTATAACAGGAACAAAAGAAGGAGGAAG
>Ga0181407_1000244_pt1 | contig 18455 bp, 17 predicted proteins | sample 30SPOviralmetaG_FD_130136 | JGI IMG/M metagenome (GOLD analysis project Ga0181407, IMG submission 130136) | Marine viral communities from the oligotrophic San Pedro Time Series (SPOT) site, San Pedro Channel, CA, USA - 30 SPOT_SRF_2012-01-26 | ecosystem: Environmental > Aquatic > Marine > Strait...
ACTTGTCTGACGGCACCACAGTAATGGCCAACGGAGCCAGTGAGGACCCGTGGTGGAAGGAAGGAGTTCCGGTTGTTTTCAAGGACTCGGGAAACCGTACCAAAAAGGGTCTGCCCAAGGGCGGATTTGATAAGGCGGAGGGTGTCATCCCTTCAGCTACCCCTGCTGCCAATCGATCCATTGTAGCGAACGCCGATCGCGAGATCGGGATGCGTGTAGGTATGAGTATTAACAATGCTTGTAACCTACTCAAGGGATCGGATCTATCTGAGCAGGAGTTTAGCTCTAAGCTCGAGCGACTCGCTCGCTCCATCTACACGGTGGCCGAAAAGATAGCGTCATCTCCATCTGGGGAATCTCCTGCCGCCACGACTGGCGACGAAGAAACTCCGTTCTAATATGCATATCTACCGGAGGTACAAGAATGGCAAGATCCGACTATTGCAGTCGGTCGATACGCTCGCCAAAATGCGTAAAGCAAAAGGCGACTTGGCGGTGTCTATCACCACCAAACTCGGGATAGCACCCAACCCATTCTTGGATCGTTGGCGGATGGAAAAAATCTATCATATCACCCGCTCCAATCCGGGGCTGTCGTTCGATGTTGTCGAGCGGCAGTCTTGGGGGATGCGGACTGATCTCGATGGGTGTTTGGTGGAGAGTAGTGTCTTTGGTACACGCATCCACGCCGAGATTGAACAGGCTGTCCTGCACCTCATGGATGGTGCTGACTACAATAGCCAATACGCATCGTACTATCGACCATTTCTGCAATGGATGGACGAGAACCAAGTGATTCCTACAGCCGCAGAGCGGATGATATTTGATGCCGACTTGATGTTGGCAGGAACGATGGACCTAATTGCCGAAATGGATGGCAAGGTGTGCGTATTTGATTTCAAAACGAGGGAGTGCCGAGGAGCGGATCCCAAATCAAAGACCTATCCCAAGGACGCTATGCAGCTCGCCATTGGTGCTGACATTATCAAGCGGCAGATCGGTGCTAATTATAATCTTCCCATATATTCCGTAATCATCGACACCGAGACATGCCAGACAGGTGTGAAGCGTTGGACTGAAAAGGCACAGCTAAAGCACCTCAAGAAGGCGCTAGCCACCAATCACTACTACAACACAATCAACGACCTGTATGCCAGTTGAAAAACCGTACAATGGAGGAGAATGGACCACAGCTAGGATGCGATCGTTTATCATGTCAGCTCTTCGCCGGGCTATGTGGCCTGTTAAGTATCGAGCCATACGGGATAGCTTCGTCGAAGATGGCATCAACCCCAAGACGGGTCGCAAGTGCCGCTTACACCGCTGCTCAGAGTGTGGTGGAGTGTTTCCCCAGAATCAAATGCAAGCCGACCACATTGAACCAGTGGTTCCACTCGATGGGTTTGATAATAAGGTGTGGCTGGAATACGATTGGAACGAATTATTACAACGCCTCTACTGCGAGGCTGATGGATTACAGGCGGTCTGTAAGACGTGCCATAAGGAGAAAAGCTTGGAAGAACGCAGGGTTCGGAACGAACATAGGAAGAATGCGAAAATAATTTAGCAACACGTTGTTGCAACCCTTCCGCTTGGCGTTTTATTTTGGTAGGTGAGCGTTGAGCGGGAGGTCAAATTTCATGATTATTAGATTAAACAGAGCCGAACAAAAGCTAGCCAAATTTTTAGGCAAAGAACGCGAACGCAATGCGTTGAGGAATGGTTCGCAGAATTGCCGTATGGGTCCGCAATCGGATGAAGAAATAGACTTAGAAGGGGTCGCTGCTGAAATTGCCTTTGCTAAATACGCTAACGTCTATCCCGACCTCGACATTGATTGTGATGAATATCTCACGCATGATGCTGTTTTGCATGACGGGACGAGAGTCGATGTAAAATCTACCAGATACCCGAATGGGCGGCTCATTGTAGTCCCTTGGAAGGATGTTGATGCTGTGGATGCCTATGTATTGGTCGTGGGGACATTCCCCGAATACCGCATAGTAGGAGCGATGGAGGGCTATCGCTTGATGCGTTCGCATCGCATGAAAGACTTGGGTCATGGCAAAGTGTTTGTTGCCACCCAAGAGGAGCTGAAACCAATAGACCAATTGTGACAGAGTTTGAACATCTTAAAATGATGGTAACCCCACTAAGCACCTGCGACAAAAGAGCGGTGGCTGCTGGGTGTTACGTTGGCGAAAACTTTATTACAGCCGCCAACCATTGCGAGAACACTGGACACATTTGCAACAGAATGGAACTGGGTTCAGGTGATCAACCGGATCTTTGCCAATCGATCCACGCCGAAATAGGGTTGCTCAACACATTGAAGGTTATGAAGATTGACATCCTGCCCACTATCGTTTGGCTTTATGGACATTATTATGCATGCCAATCATGCGCAAAAGCATTGGCCGACTTTGGTATTAGGGAAATTAGAATCAGACAATATTAGTTATGACCTCCATCACAATTGAAACAAAATATGGCCATTGCTCAGTGGCCATGCAAGACGACGACCTGACGATCGATGAAATGATCGCTTTGTTTGAGCAAACACTATCAGGCATCGGGTACCACTGGAACGGAAACATCGAACTCATTACAGAATATGATATTAAGATCAGCCCCTCAGCACAAAACTAAGATACTTCCAGAGGACAGTGATGAGCGTAAGAAATGGCCCATCTACTCTGGAGTGTTGTCACCGTTTCCGAATGCTATAGCTGCCGTCGCTCGCCAGTCCTATATGGGGAACGAAAAACACTGCGATGAGTCCGAACCCATGCACTGGGAATTTGATAAATCTAATGACCATCACGACTGCTTGATGCGTCACCTCTTAGAAGAAGACTATGTGGCAGTCGCTTGGCGTGCCTTAGCTCTACTTGAAACCAAAATCCAAAACCAACATAATGAAACCTGAAGATATTACGGACGAACAGCTACAAGATCGACTAATTGAAAACACATTCAACAAACAATCTGTGCTGGATGTGTTTGCATCCATGTCTAATAACACCTACATCAACTACGCCCACCAAGTGGCAAGGGACACGGTAGCTAGAACCTGGGAAAACATCACCGGATCTCAGATTGATGAGCTAAAAGCTCAGATGGCTGCTGAATCAAAAGAGAAGAAGGATGGCGATGAGGGTTGAGTGGGCAGAGATAGCACAATGGAGCAAGTTTTGGATGTCATCTGATTCCGGAATATCTAGGTCTATTTGTCCCCTAATTGGCGGCCCAGCAAATCATAGCATATTGCCTTTAGATCGCCAAAAAATAACGGTGAAAAGGGGTGGGTGTTCCTATCATTTGCAAGAAGTTGATCTCGATGGTGAGATTTTTACGGCCTACAGATGCCATGGATTGTTTGACACGGATTTCTACAACATGTTGAAACTTTGGCTGCCAGGATATTACGAGGAAAAAATAAATGAACTTATCTCTGATAAAATAGAGATAGCTTGACTTCCCCATTCTGACCCCATCTAATTGATTTTTACTTATATATTGGTTAGTCATCATCACAACATAGGTGGTTTTGTTTATTCCCCACCTACAGCAAGGGGAACCCTTAACAGGGTTCCCCTTTTTTTGTGCTAACTGACGATGCTTACGGGCCGGGCGGCAAGTATGGGATCATACTCCGTGACAATACACCCACCCTTATTAGCTCACTAATAAGAGGCTTGTTGGATTGCTTCAAACGGAATGGGCCATTTGGGTCGGTGAGACGCCGTATTCTATCTTGGGGATCCATGTTTTTAATGATTGATAGTCCAGCGGGTAAATTGGGTTCAGGAGTGAGGGATTTTCTGACCATACGCTTATGAAGGCTAACCAAGCTTTTTATCTCTGATGGATTTACTTGGCCACTCATGTTCCTTATGGCCTTCAGTCTCTCTTCTGGAGTAGATCCCAAGGACTCATACATGTCTGTTTTTGTAATAGGTTCATCATATGGCATCGGGCTGTAATAACCTGTTACAGTTTCAAATTTGTCGTTAGTAGATAATGATGTTTCATCTAAAACTCCTAGTGCTTGTTTCTCATCAAGCCCCAATATCTTTAAATTCTCGTAGTGCTTTGTAAGCTGTTGCAATACACCCTCTCTATCTTTGTTTAACTCCACGTATTTCCTATCATATTGCTCTTTAATGTCGTATTTTCTACTAGTGCCAAGCAACGCTTTAGCGTTATTAATAGCAGTTGTTTGCGGAGCCATTCTCCTAGCGGCGTCCCGCTCCAGGTCAAACTCTTCAAACCTAAATCCCAAAAGCCTACCAGCTAAAGCACCCATTTCTAATGCATTCTCCTGTCCCCTTATGGTGCTATTCCATCGGTCGAGTTCTCTTACAACGCCCGGTTCAAATGCTATCTTAATGAACTCCTGCAAGTTGTCTACCAGCCTGTTGGCAATACCCGGTTCTACACTGATCTCTCTACCATTCTGGTCTTTGCCGGATAGCAATGCTGGTGCAGCTTGTAAAAGAAAACCACCCTCTCCTAAAAAATTATCGGCTAATAGCTTAGGCAAAACCTCTAACCTTTGTTCATCCAATCCCGCTCTCAATGATGAATACAGCATTGTTTGAGGAATCAAATATTCAGAATCAAAATATTTACCAGTCTTACCGTCCTCATTCATGAGAACAACCATGCGTTTTCCGCGATGCCATGACTTCGCTACAGTCTCGTTGAAAGCTCTCTTTTCGTTTTCGTTCAGGTCCTTGAAGTCACCAAATGCAGCTAGTTGGCTTGCGTTACTAGTAACCACATCGATCATTGCACCTCCACCACCTACGACGGCTGTTAGGGCTGCTGCTCTCTTCAGTCCAAGGTTTCGCAATCCCACTTGCGATTGCTTATTAAGCTTTATGTTGGAAAGACCTATTTCCTTCATAAATTCATCTGGGCTTCTCATCATCTTAGTAGCAAACCTACCCTGGTTATACATATTCCGCATAAGTTCTGCGGTAAAGTTGATGAACGGGTTGGCAACACCGATCTGAGATAATTTCTTCAAAAGCTCTGGCACCTTGTCATAGTTTTGGAAGGTAGCATTAACCATCCTAGCTGCTGCCTCCTCGAGTTGGGCTTTGTTTTCTGGGTTGGCCAATTCGGGAATTGCTTTTATTAATTGTCTTTGGGTACCCCTCCAGCTTACATAACGCATGGTAACATCACCCACATTATAAACCTTGCTAAATGGGGATGCAATGGCCTGTACGGTGTTTCCTAGTAATCCACCCTTGCCAGCCCTACGCAACTCGCTTGTTAATACGTTTCCACTCCCAAGACCCAATTCCTCAAACCTGTTTTTGTCTTTATTGAAAGAAGCTCTAGCCTCTCCCTTACCATAAACAGCTTTTCTAAAACCACCGAACTCAGAAAAGGCGAGGCCAAAGCCTCTCTTCATATCCTTAAACGGATTGATCCCAGATGCTGCAACAGAGGCAAAGTTTCCTATCAAGTTGGGTGCATATGATGCAGGGTTGAAAAGTGTTTTAGATATTTTAGTTAGGCCAGTCAATGCGGACATATTGTCCAAAACAAATTTGCCAACCGCGTTATTCAACAATACGCCAGAGTCTGAATAAAATATATCTTGAAGACCTTCATTTACTTCAGGCGGAACCCTAATGTTAGCGTTTTCAGCGGCTGTTCTACCAAAGGAAGTCTGAGTCAATATAGGTTCATTACCCACTCTTGGCCTTCCACCATCCATTGGTTGCATGTTCAATGCTTGCTGTATTTTTTTATCGCTAAAAATCTGAATCAGTTTCTCATCTGTTTTTAATGCGTTGGTTAGCCTAGCCGTCTTTGCTAGGGTTTGACGCATTGTTTCGGCAGGATCTTGAACTTCGCCCAAAAACTCTTTCATCTTTGGACCATAATCTACTCTACCAGCCAATATTCCTTCGGCCTGGAAATTCATTTCGTTGGAATCCTGAACACGTTTGGCTCGTTGATCAGCTTTGTTCATCCTGTTAGCCGAGTATTGAAGCCGCCGATCCATTTCATTGGTTGCCTGTTCAATGGCATCCTCAGAAGCCTCCCTCTTGGTTTTATATTTCATCTCACCATTCGGAAGTTTTTCATTTATGTTCTTCTCGGTAAGACGTAATATTTCTTCGTTTAGGGCTTCATCTCGTAGCTTGCCGTCATTGGGAACAAATGTAGCATCCTCATAAAACCTATAGGTTTTTGTGGCATAGTTTCTTTTTACTATGCTAGATCCTACAACCTCCCTTAATTGTGCGTATAGTTCATCATCTATTTTGAATGCAGATTGTGGACCCAGTAATCCAATTAAATCATATTGAAGTTCTTCAACAGCATCTCTCCACTCAATCAAATCGTCCTTAACTTCGCTAAACAACTTAGGGTTTATATTGTTTGTATCATTCAATATAAAATTATTAATATCATCTACCAAGCTCTCTCTTTCTAGCACTGACAGCCTAACGTTTTTAAGTGCCTTATCAACCGACTCGCTAGACCTAGCAGCTATACCGTCATATTTTCTTAGCTTTAGTCCTTGTTCTTCAAGCAACCTTACTATTTCTACAGGAATGCTTGTAGATGGTCTTGCAAATCTTATAAACTTTTCTCCCAATCTAGATATTGCACCCTTGATTCCTTTTCTTGCAGTTGTTTTGGGGTAAGAGATAGCAAACTCAGCGGCCCTAAAAGCTTGATAGGATCTAACGGAATCTTCGGTCATCTCTGATGTTTGGCTTTTAACTCTTTGCGAATAAGATCCACTTGCCTTTTCGTAGGCATTAGTCATATTCCTTTTAAATGCCTTAGCATCTGGATCAGACTTGCTTCTGAAAGCAGTTATATCAGCAGCTTGCTGTAGTGACTGCATTCCGGGTCTAACAATAATGTTCTTCCCCGATCTTTCATTTACTAGCCTCTCTGAAATACCAAGATCTTTATCTTCTGAGACTTCATTTATAAATCTATCAATAGTAAATTCTGCTTCTTTTGAATTTGGTGACTTTGCAAGATCATTGTAAAACGAGTTCAATGCTTCATCATCTTTATATATTGCAAACTTCAAATTGGTACGATCTATGTTAGATCTTATGTCCCGAGATATTATATTTGCTCTACCTATTGGACCATCAGCAGGTGTACCAACTTTACCAAAAAGATCATTCATGTCATTTTGGAAACCTTCTCTAAACTTGGTATTATCTGAAAGCTCTTGATCAATCTGCATAGGCGTCTTGTTGGCCATTTTGCTGATCATGCCTTTTTCAGGCATTAGATTTGTAACTTTATCAATAAGTCCTTTTTGCGCAGCAATACCAATACCCGTACCTGCCACCGCACCAAATCCAGTACCCAAAGAAGCACTGATTAAATACTCATCAAATGTAGGAAACCTACCTTCATCTATTGCTGTTTGTATTGTTCGTTCTCCGGCGGCTATGCCTCCGCTGCGGATCGCTTCAGTTCTAGCAAAACGAGAAAGCTGGGGTATAGCTAGTTTCCCTGTCGCCGTCGCAGCCAATTTTCCAGCACCGGGTATTATATTTAAAGCACCAGACCCAACCATTTGACCAAGGGAAAAATCATTTCCCATGGCTTTCTGAGCTAAATAGTTGGATGACATGCCGCCTATAAAGCTTATCACAGGATAAGATACCCCAAGGGTGTATGGTGCCAATGCGGCCCCAAGTGCTTGAGAAGCTACACCTCCAGTGACGTCAATAGCCATGGCACCAGCAAACCGCCCAACCCCAGGGCCAGAGTCAACCTGAAGATCAGGCATCCCCTCTGTAATCGGTGAAGTTATATTGTAGTTTCCTATAAGTTGTGGCATATTTACTAATCAACCCCGCTTGAAGCTCTCGACTGGGTTCAAATTCCTATTCCTCGGAACATAATCTCCAGACCGTCTCGACTCTAAAGCCTTTTGGTTTTGGAATCTAATTAGTAGATTTGTTATGGCACTGTTTAAATACAACCTGGCCTTTATTTCAGCAGAAGTGTCAACCTTAGATTTTTTACCAATTTCTCCCTTAAATCCCAAATCACTAGAAAAAGTTTTTTCGATAGCAGATAATATTTTTTTCCTATCATCTCCTCTGTAAGGTCCAGAAGCACTTCCAAAATTCTTTTTGGCCATTTCTTTAGCTTTAAGAATTAAAGAAATTGAGTCCATTTCACTAATTCTGTCCAATCTGTTCTTTAACTCAAGGCTAGCCTCCAACGCTCCTGATCCAAGTCCATCGATTCTATTTTTAGGTATTGTAGCAGGTGATAATGAAATTGGTCTAGCTTCTCTAAATGGCAGCCCCCTTAATAAATCTTGTGGCTGTAAGGAAGTTGATTTTCCTTCTTCAAAATCAGATATAAAATCCTTACCTTTTCTAACAGGAAGTTCTTTTTCTATTTTTGATTCATCTTGTTTTGGCTTCAAACCTTCAATAATAGTTTCTGATTCCCGTCTCGCCAGTAATCTAATCTGTTGAAAAAACTCATCACTATAATTGGCATTAGGATCTTGTTTAAGACTAGATATAAATCCTTCCAATTCTTTCTGATTTATATTCCCCTTTTTGTCTACCAAATCTCTGGTAGTTTGCGAATATACAGATATTACATCTGCTGGAAATGAGGTTTGAGGTTTAGAATCAACACTGGAAACCGAATCACCCATTGCGGGCTGTTGGGTTGGAATACCTTGTTCCGCTTGGGGTGCTAATGGCATCGCCGAAGACGGGAATGATTCTCCTAACTGTTGCTGCCCCATGGGCTGAACTGCACCCATTCCGGCAGGAGACTGACCTGGAAGAAGAGGAGCGTTCCTTAGCTCTATTCCCAAGTCGCCAGGAAGTCCAGAGAAGGGATCAGTGCCGGAAGCTTCCGACAAAAGAATTTTGGATTTTCCCAGTTCGTAATCACTTGGAAGTACCAGGCCTTGATCGTTTAAAGCCTCAAAGGCAGCAAGTCTACTTTTAGCCGTGGGAGTTAGGTCTTCCAATGGTCCATCCATGGTTACAATTGTAGAGTTGTTGTTGCCCAAATACACACGCACCCTTTTCTTTCCGTCACCCAAGTCCTCCAGAACTTCTGGCTTACGCCGGATTGGATCTTTTTTGTCCATAGCGGAATATATCTGAACAATGTCATTGGCTGGTAATCCGACGATTTGTTCTGAAAGGGTTTCTCTAGTTATTGTTCCATCTTGTACGCCGGACAATACACTACCAACCTTTACACTTCTATCAACAGAACTATCCAATCTTTCTTCGACAGCTCTCATCTGGTCCAGTTTTTCTTTATCGGTTTGAGCTTTTATGCCAACCCTAGCATCCACCGCATTTAACGCTGTGGTCGTATCTGGAGTATTCATACCAGCCCGCTCAATACGAGAAATCATATTCTCTGGATCTTCGCCTTCCTTCATCCTCAAAATATCAGGAAGTATTAGCTGAAGGTTTTGAGAAGAGTTTTTGTTGATCCTCTCCACATCCCTGTCGGCTTTCATGTCTCTTATTCTTTGTCTAGATTCTCTTAGCCTAACCCTAGATTCAGTTTCAAGCCGATCGGCGTTTCTAGCATCTATTCCATATTTTATGACATTATCTGCACCTACTAGTTTTACCAATTCAGCAGAATCTGTAACGCCAGGAACTTGTCTCACAAAACCGGGATCCTTTAAAAGTCCCTCAGCCACCATTTGTGCTGCCTGGTTCTTTTGTTTTCTTTCGTCTAGTTGCCTCTTCTTCTCTATGTTTAAATTTATGGTGTTTAGTAGACCAGAAGCAGCCTGAGACTTAGCCTGCTGTGCGGCGGCAAGGTTGTTTATAGATGGAGCCAAAGCGGCAAGTACCGCTGGCGATGTTCCTCCTGAGAATGTAGCCATGTCTTTAAGTGTTTATTGTTTTTAAATTAACCAAATTGAGATCGATATTGGTTAGTGATATCTAATGGTCCGCCATAGCCACCCACTATGGTGGTGGCTGGACGTTGTTGAGTTAGACCAGCATTTACTCCCCCACGCTGTTGGAAAAGACCAAACACATCTGCCAGAACATTAAGGTTTCCTGTTTTCTCAGCGACGTCCAAAGCCTCTTGGTCCAACCCGAACTGACGCTCTCCTGCCTCTAATCCAAACAATTCCATTGGGCTTGGTGTGGCAGCAGATGCCTGCCTTGAGATGTCTCCGGCCAATCTAAGTCCGGGAGTGAGGTCGGCTGCCTGTACGGCAGCTCCGGTAAATGGAGATAGAGCGTATGCTTCTCTGGTGGCCATGTCCGCAGTTAGCTCGCCAGCACCAAAAAAATTCTGCATCCTTTGTGCGCGCAAACCTTCGTCTGCTCCTACCAAACTAAAAATTTCGTCAATGTCTCCCAATCTATCTCTAGCCCTAGTGTCAGATTTAGCTCGGCCAGCCTCGATCGCATCTCTTCTCTGCCTTCCACTAAGCCCTTGGTCCATTCGTGCCATTTCCTGCTGACGAAGAGTTTGCAAATCCTGGAAGGTGTCCCTCATTTGTCCAACGCCCTGCAATGGAGAAGCAAAAGCGTTAATCATATCTTCATAGGAAGCATCTGCTCCGGCCCCTGATGCTTCGCCTAATGCACCTGTCTGCTGTCTAGCCGTTTCTCTAGCAACATCAAAGCGATTGATTTGGCCGTCTCCGCCCATGCCTAGTTCTCCCCGAGCGAAGGCATCGAAGCCCGCTCCGGAAAGCCCAGCCATGTCTCCTACAATGTCGGTAGCTGCTGGGGTGTATTCCCCCATAAAATCTGTTAGTTCTGGCAATGTGCCGTTTTCGGACATTGTCGCTGGAATAAGTCTTGTTGCCATGTTAGGTTGTGGTTCTTCTTGATCTGGTGGTGGTCTTCGTGGTGGTTCGCCGTCTGGTGAATCAGGCATGAATACAGGTACTTGAGTTTCGTCGTCGTCGCTGTTGCTAATTGATAATGCTGCACCACCTGTTAAAATGGTTCCTACCCCTATTGAGGTGTTGGGAAATCCTGGAAAACGAGTTCTTGGACCGAGTGGTCTAGGATTGGCGCGCTGAATGGTATTTTTGGGTTGTGTGTTTTCCTCGTCCTGCTTTTTCTGCTGCTCCTTCTCCTTGGCGTTTGCTTCATCGTCAGCGATCTGTTGTCCGCTCGGATAGTCGGGTGTGTCCTTAGTTACGGAGTACCCACCGCCACCTACATCTCCGAATATAAGGCTATCGACTGAGTCTTCTCTAATGTCTTCTTCTTGTTCATAAGCGTCGTCTAAGCCTGGAAAATATTCAAAATCATAACCAATGTCGGGGTCGGCCCCAGAAGTTGAAAACGCATCAAGCTCAAAAATTTCGTCGGAACCCAAATCCAAGTCATCGTAGTATCCGTCGTCTTCCTCTTCGTCAAGAAGGTCTAGATCTTCAAATTCTTCTTCCATGTTTATCCCTCTAGCGTAGCCACTCTAGCTTCCAAAGCCATTGCTAAGGTGTTTCTAGTTCTTCTATTTGTGAAGCACGGAAAGCCGCATAAGCATCCTTAACCTCTTGCGTCCAAGCTGCATCAGTAATTCCCCTAATCTCTTCGTTCTCCCCAGTAACATCGGCATCTGGAGCCAGTACCCTGCGGTGAAAAGATCGACTGATTTCTGCGCCGTCTCTCTGAATGATCGTTGCTGTTCTGATATGAACTAGGCGAAATTCTCCTACTAGCTCAATCTTGTCGTCTAATGTTTGTTCTGTTAGTGCCATTTTGTTTTGGTGTTTAAATTAAACTCGGTATGATACGGACATCATTATTTCTGAACTATTAGAAAAATTAGCGTCAGTTAAATCCGTAGTAGTTCCAGAATTTGTTGTTTCCTGTAGGTTGATTTGTGTAGTGTTAGACATGTTGTATCCCATTGGGAAATCGGCAAATGAAATGTTTGAAAGACGAAGACTAACAGCAGTCAAATTACCTGTTAAGTTCCTTGAGGTAAATGGCAATCCGGTTAATAGAGCCACGCCAGTTGATGATCCCTTTGCTGATAGATCCATGTAGCATGAAGCAGTAACCAAATCTCCAATCTTAGTGTACGTTCCCACTTGAAAGTCATAGGCAACACCCGTGTTTCCTCCACCAAATGTAATAGCTGGTGTCCAAGTTCCTTCTTCGTAATCGTCTAGTTTATTTGCAGCGGCGGTGTCAGATCCAAAAGTGACTCCACTTGAAAATCTTCCTGCCCCATTTACGTCTAGCTTTTCATCGGGAGACGTCGTATTGATCCCCACATTGCCGCTAGTATCAATGGCAAGTCTTTGGTTAGACCCCACTGCTGTTCCATCGCAAATATTAAAAACGGTACTATCTAATCCAATAGACCAGTTGTCGCTCGCTGATGTAAACCGTATTTGAGGATCATTACCTGCTGCGTTTATCATCACCGTTCCCGACGTTCCGCCTGAAACGTCTCTAGTAAAAGTAGCCATAGCACCTCCACCGCCACCTCCAGTGACTCGGATACCTACACCTGTCGCAGCATCGTCGTTTACATCTAACAGGAAGTCTGGGTCGGGAGTGCCAATTCCGACGTTGCCAGAGGAATTTAAAACAATGTCAGTAGCTCCAGCTCTACCTATTCTAAGATCATCTTGATGAGCGTCTATGAAATAATGGTCGTAAGTAGAATCAAAGTCAGCAGCAGTGCGGAGTTTTATTTCTCCACCTTCGTCTTGACCAGTACCACCACCGTACACATCAACTAGCCCATTAGGGTCCGTATCGTCTGTTCCAACGAAAAAAGTTCCAACCACTCTAGCAGAACCGTTTACATCTAATGGAACCGTGGGAGATGCATTTAAAATCCCCACTCGGTTATTAGATGAATCTACCTTAAGGGTCGTAGTATCTACCGTAACATCTCCAGCAACTGACAATGTCGTTGCCATATCTACTGCACCATCAATATCTACAACATCTAGGTTGGTAGTACCGTCTACATCCACATCCCCCGATATATCGAGATTGGTAAACACTGAGGTTCCTACAGCCGTAATCTTATCATTAAATGTAGCAGCTCCGGCGGCTGACATATCAAGCGTAAGCGCCGTGATTGTGGAACTTGAATCGTAACCTTGGAACAAAATGTCTTTATCCGCAATAGAAGCAGCCAAAACTAAATTGCTACTGCTTTGGGCAATCCTTCCAAACTGAGTTCCGTCATCCTTAAATCTAATATCTTGTCCGCCTGCATCTAAGACAATGTCCCCAGATGAATCTATTGTAACATCCGTGCCGTCATTAGTAATTGTATCTAATGCGATGGAGCCAACATTTGTGATGTTGTTGTCATTGAAGGATGTTGTCCCCAGACTAATGGTTCCAGTGGCCGTCAGATTGGATGTACCAATATCTATATTGCCAGCCACCTTCAACTGACCGCTGCCATTAAGTTGAACACCTCCACCAGTTTCAACCGCCCCTGATGCAAATGTTGCATTATCAACTAAATTATCTAGTTTTGTTGCTGTTATTTGTTCGCCGTCTGCGAAATCTTGTCCTTTAACTAATATAGCCATTATTCTGCTGTTGCTGGGTTTCTGAATGTTGTAGCTCCTGCCACCTTCAGTGATCTAAATTTTGGTCTTCCAAACGTGGTGTCTAATGTAAATTGTAATCCGTAAGCTCGATTGTTTCCTATCCTTCCCCGAATCGAATAATCTTCTCCGGCTGTTAGTTGGTTGCCACCATTAAAACTTGCTAATGTTCCTAGAGAAACATTGCTATCAACATTCTCTGTCTCGACAGATAGGTTTCCATTACTAGCTAGTCCTGGTTCAGATTCTATGTGCAATTCGAAATTGTTCCACTTTTTTCTATCTATGGATTTTAGTGTGTACATTCTGGTGGTAGCGGAAGATACAACAGCCTGCGATCCTGAAGTGGATCCAACTTGGGTGATAAACACATCATTGCCTCCAGTGCCGCCCTCGACCTTGTGAACTCCGCCATTGCGGTTGATAGCGTACACTCCCCTGTTTGAACCCTTTCCTGCTACGATTAGGTTAGTGAAATCCCAAGCAGAATCATTGATAGAGTCTACTGATTCCCAAGCCTTATTGATGAAATTGTATATCAAAAGTGTGTTGTTTGTTGTCGAACTTCCGGTGGGTACTGCTATGAAATATCTGTTGTCAAAATATACAGCTACAGCATTCTCTGCATAATCTTTATTTATATCTTCAATGGTAGCTTGGATGGTGGCTGATAATGGAAGATCCCTTCCACGCAAGTTGTAGAGGTCTTGGAAGTCCACACCGTAAACGCCATTGTCGGAGAGAAAGATGAGGTTGTTTGCTACCTGGACAATACTTTTGCGGGCCAAGCACCCCACCTCATCGGTGATCAATGTGCTTTTCGCCTCTTTTAATTTTAGGCTATTGCTGATTAGGTGTATGCTGTTTCGGTTAAATACCACTAGCTTATCTTCCGAAAATGAATGAAGCCCTACAACAAAATCAGATGTTCCTGCATTTAGCCTAAATTGTCCATACATGTAGTCGTAAGTAGAATCGTCCAGTATCTGAGAAAAGATAAGCTCGTCGTGTATGTTGCGATCGGTAATAGTTGTACCGCTTGTATCTTCGCTCATCTCATACCTGTATGGAACCACTATTCTTTTCTGGTGGTATGCACCAAATGGAGGTGCTGGCATATGCGTATACCCGGCACCCTCGGAAGCTTGTTCTACAAATATTGGAGTGGATGTCAGCGTGTCTTTTGACGTTGAACCTGTTGTCCCCTCAGTTGGCACCGAAAATGTAAAACCTTTTTTAATTGCTACGGTGGGAGACCCGCTGGGTCCTTGGCTGCTTAGTGTTCCAGATATATAAACTGCAAAGGTGGTTGTGCTTGGCACCTCGGCAATGATTCTGTTTCCATCAATCGATGAATGATAATTTGCTATGGTAATTGGATCGCCCACCTTAAGTCCGTGAGCAGAACCTGTGGTTAGTATTGCTTTATTGTAACCAGTAAATTCCTCAATTCCAGCAGTGGTAGACAAGCTGGTTGTGGATATGGATTTTGTAGCACCATTTGCAAAAACTTCCTTTACTAAAAATTCAACATTTTGAATTAGCCCAGATCCGCTAACATCGTACTCGGTTTCGTCGGGATCTGCGATGTCTTTATTTACACCATTTTTTATAAATACAGAAGTCCCTTGGTTTAGGGATCCGGTATCCGATACCACGGTGGCTAACTGGTTTACTATTTGAAAACTTCCAGCAGCCACGATGATGTCAACAGGTTCTGTGAAAGACCCGTTTGCCACCCTAGTAAAAGCAGGAGTTCCGGTTAGTACACCGTTCCACTCTAACGCCACCTTGCCGTCTCTAAAGATAAACACTTTATTGAATGCCTGTAGAGCTTGACCTCCCACAGCATCCAATCCGCTAGGATATGCTATATCGGTTACGGAGTTGTCTGACAATTTTACAACACTAGCTTTGTTTGTCCCTATGCAAAGTGCATAGCTTTCCGAGTTGTTGTTTGGATCGCTGTATTCGATCGAATCTTCAATTTCGTTGATCGCGGTATCATCCAAATGTGGCCCACGAACAGTGCCAACACCCGTAATGGTAGAAAGGTTTGTCACAACCAATGTAATTTGGTTGTTCGCCGGGGCGGTTACAATGGCATAGTTTCCATCTATAGTGACGCTTTGCCCAGAACCGTCGTTACCCGAAAATCCAGTTAAATTTACTACCTGGCCTACCCAATCTTCTTTTGCTACAGTTTTATAGGGGAATGCATCTGATGAAAAGGTAATGGTTACAGTGCCGCTGCTAACGGATGGCGTTCCCGAAATCCCTGGCCATGCATCATCATGTAACCGGACGGCACCAACCTTTAATGGAGCTGGTTGGAATGGTGTAGCTAAAAACAATAATGGCTTTCGGGTTTGCCACTCTCCGTTGATACCCAATCTACCATTGTTGGATTCCGTTAATACGCCTGTGGGTAATTGGTCTGGACGCAAACGATTATTGAACCCAACAAAGCCTGTATCGAGTTCTTCTATGATGCGGTCATCCTGCTGACCATATGTATCGTATCTTGCCATTAGCAATTCCAAGCCCTGCGGCTCCAGTAGTTAGCTGATAATTTATTCTTGGTTCCTTTGATTCCGCCAGACCTAGCACAATAGGACTTCTTTCGTGCTGGGTTTCTTTTCTTGATGGACATGTTAGCATCGCCAAATCGTATGATTTTTTCTTTCCCACCTTGGCAGGCTTTCACGACGGACTTCTTCCCACCAGACACTTGTCTGCGAGGGACGTTGCACTTCATGTTCTTTTTGTTGATAGCCACTAGTCTATCGTTTGCACTTACGTTTAGCCTTAGATCTTGTAGATTTGGATGGGCGTCCTACTTTTTTTCCGTATGTTCCTGGTCCTTTTGGCATGTTATTTTCTCCTTATTGATTTTACTCTTTTAGGCTTACCTGCTGGTTGACCTAGTTTCTTCTTCTGAGCTATTCTTGATCGTTTCTGTGATGCAGTCATTTCGCCTGATGTAACTGGTGTACGGCTGCTGACACGCTTTGAAGGACGACAGTAGGGTGTACCCCTCTTTTCTCCTTTACGGCGACCACAGGGCTTACCAGTGCGTACATCTACCCACTTCTCCTTGAACCACCGCTTTAAAGAAGCACCTTCCTTTGTCTTCCGTACAGCCATTACTTGGTCTTCTTACGCTTACCCCAATTAGCGGCACCCACCTTACGGCATTTAGCAATCGCCCCACTTGCATACGCAGATGGGAACACCTTGTAACGGGCTTTAACTTTTCTGTAACACGCGTCTTTTGGCATAACTATACTTCCTATTTAACTTGTGAACTTCCAAAATAGAAACCCAGTAGAGCTAGCATTCCTTGCCTCACTTCTGGCAACAACACAAACCCCTCTAAGTTTTTCCATTTATCTGCTCCTATTCCTAAAAATTTAAACACTCCCATTTTTTGTGCCTCAATCGTTACTGGTATGTCAAAGAAGGCCATGATGAAGGGAGCAAATACCACTGAAAACAAGATGCACATAGCGATGAGTTTTCGTACCCACGCTCCGCTTTCTCCTGATCTTTGTGCTGCTCTATCTGCTGAATCATCTACTATTCCCTGTTTCTTGATCATGGACTGAATGGCGTTTGCTTGAATATTCATTTGTGCTGAAATTAGTTTCATCACAAACCCCGTGACTCCGCCCCCAAGCATTGCCACTAGCTCACCGTTCATTTCTTGTCTCTTATCTCCTTTAATATTTTTAAAATAGAAAGACTCATAAAGACCACAGTGAATGCCGATGCCACCACAGATAGCACTTGGTCTGTTCCTGCTAGGGCTAGACCTGCTCCTGATCCTAGCACACCTATAACTGATCTTTCTACCATGTCTTTCACTCGTCGTAATTTAAGGCGTACTCGTTAAGCTTGCTGATTGAAAGCCTTCTGCTTTCCAAATCACTCTTAAGGTCTTGCCTGTTATCTATATTGAAACATTCTTTGTCAAAAAATATGTAGTCCCTAAAGGCTTCGTACTCCCATTCGTTCTCTTCACAGATAGAACCCAAGACCCGTTCGTAGTCACTAAGATCCAAGAACCTGTCTCCATTAGAACCACCTATCCTAGTTACAGTCCTCATGATCTGTCTATAACCAGCCTCCCGTGCTGATCTCTGTACGTTCTCACCGAAACAGTTCTACGCGGTGGCGAACCAAGTTCTTCCTTCAACATTTGCGGAACCATTGAAACGCCTTCGCTCTTAATCACTGCACCGCCTAAACTGCTAGGAGCTGCTGGAGGGAATGTATTAACACTAACTATGTTAGTATAATCTGATTCACCAAATTGATTCCACGCTCGCACCCGATATGACAGCGTTGTTCCTACAGGTATAACACCGTCCGTAAAGGTGCTGTCATCAGCGTTTGTTGCAGCAATGAGTAACCACTCGCCTCCATTTTGCTGCCGCCAAATCTCAAAGCCATCCTCGTTGTCCGAGTTGTCCTGCCACGTCAAAACTAGATCGGCTCCAATGAGAGTCGTCGTTGTGAACATTATGGCTGCGAGGAGTGTTTTCATTACACTAAAGGAGTTGTTGATGGTGTAAAATTGGCAGTGTAAGGTACGGTGTTTTTTACTATAAATTCTTGTACATAACCTTTTACTGCATCATCAGCATTTGCTGGTGTTTTAAGCAAATTCAAGTCTACTGTTGGAGCAAAATTAGTAATATAAGAACCAGAAGCTTCCGTTACAGTTCCATTGATTCCAAGGTATGAACTACCGCTCGGTTGGAACGCCCAGTATATGTGGTTCCAAGCGTTAGCGTTTAAGACATGATCACCAATGCTTCTTCTACTGGTCGTAGCTCCAGTATGTTCATAAAATATAAATCTGTCGTAGTCAGTTGATAAT
>Ga0181407_1000245_pt1 | contig 18453 bp, 20 predicted proteins | sample 30SPOviralmetaG_FD_130136 | JGI IMG/M metagenome (GOLD analysis project Ga0181407, IMG submission 130136) | Marine viral communities from the oligotrophic San Pedro Time Series (SPOT) site, San Pedro Channel, CA, USA - 30 SPOT_SRF_2012-01-26 | ecosystem: Environmental > Aquatic > Marine > Strait...
AGGATTTTTATCAGTGACCGCATTTATCACAATATTCTTCCTTACGTTGGATGAGGAAGACGTGATCATACATATGCGTTAAACCTAAAAACACAGCGACGAGACTTAACATCATCTTGGGACTTCGCACATTTTGACGAGACATGGACAAGATCGCCAAGATAATGGCGGCAAAAATAATAACCCGGATCATTCCCGGCTTCGGTTTTAACACACTGAGGTCAAACGATTTCTTTTCTTCCTTTTTGGGGACTTCGACGATTTCGGAACCGGACGACATTTTATAGTATTACCTGAGAAATAAATGTTTTCTACAGACGGATTTATAGATGTCTTTGTCTCCGATGAGTTCGAGTTCGTCAGATTCGATGGTTCTTTTTGTAAATGGACCGGGTGTTCCATCCATACAATCCATACACAACGCTGATAATTTCACGACTTCATCCGCCATTGGGATACAATCTATGAGTGTTCCAAATTTTCTTTGTCTGTAATCGCCGTCTAATCCAGCAAGTAACACCGACTTATTCTTACTGAGACACAATTCACAAAATCTCCTGAGATCTGAAAAAAATTGCGCCTCATCTACGGCTATAATTTCCGCGTCTTTGAATGTGTTTTTGTGTATGATTTCATTGAGTGTTTTTGTTTTTATACACTCAAATGTTATACCGTCGTGTGTTTTTACCACTTCTTCTGGCGAACGGGTATCCTTTGCGCAATTGACGACCAGTACCCGTTTGCCAATGATTTTATAGCGCTTAAGTCGTCGTATCAGTTCGGATGTTTTACCGGAAAACATATTTCCAATAATCACACTGACACTCATCTCTCTATAAAATAATATTGTATTTTTTATATGGGTATTCGACATAAGGCCACTTTTGGTGATTTCGATGGGTACTATTATCCAAGTAGTGGCCGTGTCAAGTTTGGGGCTTGGACATTTCCAACCATTACCATAGCACTTAAATATATTCAGGATCCCATGTCACCGTTTTATTCACCCCACAAGTAACTTAATGTCCGTTTGATATTTATATCGTTCCATACTTGATTAATAAAACCTCCACTGAATATTTTATTAAAAATATACATGTTATTTTAATAAAATATTTTAAATCATTCATTATTCTGCTCTAGTAACATTTTACGAATATTATCGTATAGAATACTTAATAATGCAATTTTATATGTAAGAAATCCAAATAATGTCGCTCCATAGTCAAATTCAAATGGGATTGGTGTGTGATTCCATATGCCTTCGCCCATAGCTAAACAAATTGGGAATAAAATGGGCATTTCCATGGTTCCTTTCTCTATGTTATCTACCTTGGAATACAACGTATCTAGGTATGCCAGTGATGTTCCCAGTCCTACGCCATATGATATTCCAGCTTCGACACCCTGACCTATAAAATAGGATACAGTCAACGATGTACCATAAATTACTGTTGTTTGTGTTAGCTTTCTTTTCAGTTTGATATATTCATCATTGTTCGATGTATGAATACCCTTTTTTAATGGCCGGGGTGAAAGAGAAGATCGTATGGAGAGCATCTATTATTGATATTATTTTTTATTTTAATTGAATTTATTCCAGTTTTCTTCCCATGATTTGTGGGGATATTTACGGACTACTCGCGAAATTCTGGTATTACATCTTCGGCAGTCTATTAATTTAAAGTCCCCCTCAAGTTCTGTTAGACACTTGATCCTGATGACTTTATGACCTCTACAATTTACACAACAACTTTTAGATTTGGGACGTTTTGGTGTTTTAAGTCTAGTTTCAGCTGAAAGTTCCAATGATTTTGCGTATAATTGGTATGCTGATATAATCTTGGTCATGTACTATAATATATACAAATCTTTATTCTTCTTCGATATTTGCGAGATAACTCGCCATGTTGAATATATCGGTGAAATAGTCAAAGGAAGCATCTACGAAATCGCCATCATAGTTTCTTTGTAATATGTTATTGGTGTCATATACCATAAATAATGCCATTAAACCCACACCAATTTTATAGAAGTTCTTAGACTTTTTCTTGGCAAATATACTATAAAAAAGCATAGCCAGAATTGCTCCAAACAGCATGAGACCAATGGGTCTCAGGTTCCAACCCATTTTGATTGTGATGGCACCAAGAACAAACATGAGAATGAATATTCCGATAGCATCCGTGAGCGCTTCTTTCGCATTAAGATCTCTGGACGTTAAAACGCCCATGAAGAAGGACAACAACGTAAAGAGTGCGAATTTATACGGAAGTTTTAATTTAATGAAGACGAGAGGAATTAATGTACAGAAAAATAAAATCAAATACATGAGCATATTTTTCGCCACGTGATCACTGAACCGCGGACTATCTATAATTCGTTGCGCTGTTACGTACGCAATTGTCCCCTGAAAAATAAGGTTACCAAACACTTTTGCCATGAAAGGAGCCTTTTCCTGAATCAATGTCATGTTTACATGAATGAAGAAAAAATATTAATTAAAGATTAATGACATGACATTAATAATGAGTACTCTCAGGGTTAAGAAATTGAAATATGATGCAATTATACCTTCACGAGGGTCTCCTTTGGCTGCTGGTTACGACTTATATAGTACATGTGATCTCAGTATTAACGCAAACGAAAGAGCTATTGTCGAGACGGGCATCGCAATTGAAATGCCAGAAGGCGTTTATGGACGCGTTGCTCCGCGATCGGGGCTCGCCGTGCGATCGGGAATATCCGTTGGAGCGGGAGTCATCGATAGAGACTACAGGGGAGAACTCAAGGTGGTCCTCTTCAATCAAGGATCAGAGTCATTCGATGTCAAAAAGGGGGACAGAATCGCACAGCTCGTGTTGGAGAGGCACGAGATGCTCGAAATTGAGGAAGTTGGCTTGTTGGAAGAAACCCACAGAGGTGAAGGTGGATTCGGATCTACTGGAGTGTGATTAATTTTTCTTTTTTGATGTATATGGTTTAATATTTCTCCCAGATATGGTCTTTCGGGTTACGGGACTCATGGCCTTTCTGAAATTATCCCTAACTTTGCGCACAAATGTTTTTAAACCGCGTTTATTAAATACGGTCTTGATTTTACCGTTATTCCCAACATTCGTACTAATATACACGCGTTTCTTGGGTTTAATATTTTTTTTGGCTACCGGGGTGAATTCCTTGTTGTACCACGTCGCGACGTTCTTATTCCTGTTGTTAGAATTAGATGCGCCATTTTTGTTATTTGAATTTGAATTTGAATTATTCGAAAGATTAGTATTCGGCGGTCTGGAGACAAGTCCCCGTCTCCGATTGAGTTGTTGCATTCTCTCTCTTCGTTGTCGTGCCTCGGTTTCGTTTTGAGTACGGATTCGTCGTTCGCGATCGGCTCGTGAAATTGGCATCGATACTTATAAATACCTCACATTAAAAATTTTATATATTGGGATTACAAGTTATAAAATTTTTTAGTTTATTTTTTTGTGTAGTATAGCTATTTAGCTTCCAAACGCAACGCCCCCAAGGCCATCCTTGATGCGTAAAATGTTGTAATTCACAGCGTAACAGCGTATTTGGGGAGAACCTCCACCGACCGGGTTCTTAATCATTAATTTAGCGTTATCGATGCGGGAAAAATTTAGTGTACCACTCGGTTGCGATTTATTGAGAGTTAAACCAAACGGCCACGTATAGAGGGGTGCCGTATCCAATACAGCGCTCGGGAGTGCGGACGTGTGCATTTCGGGGACAACGTTGTGGTGGAAAGTTTTACTGGTGTTTTCAAAGAGGGGAGTACCGTTGATGTACATTGTAGATTCGTCGAACGAATATTCGGTTTGCCACGCGGCGCCTGCGGATTGACCCGAGACCAAATGCACCGCCTTCGTCGGGTGATTGAAGTACGATAAGTCTATCTCTGTCGCTGTATTGGATGTTATTTGGTATTGAGTTTGTGTAATGAGTATTTCATGCTCTTGATCCGTGAAATACTTTCTTTCATCGGAGTCTAAATACACATACGTACCATAAACTTTGGGCGTTTCCGCCGGAGTGAATCCATCACGACACTTGACACGAACTTCAACTTCGTGGTATGCGAGACCACACAAGGGGAGACACTTGGTAAAATCCTCGGAGAAGAAGAATGGTATCATGTAATAATCGGCACTCGGTTCCACGGCTGTACCCCTGGCGTTACCCGGGACTTCGTTAGTACTAACGGCACACGAACCACGGGCACCATTTTCTTTATATAAAATATTATGAACCCCCTGGATGTACAACGAATCGAGGCGGGCGACCTCCTGACCTCCGATGTGAAGGCTGAATTCCGTGGGCGCGGATGCGGTATTGGAGAATAACCCATCGTTGTTCGTTTGAACATTACTGATACTCTGGGCTTCGATCCATAAATACGAGAGTAAATCTCCCTTGGAACGGATCGGAATAGTGACTTCGTTGTTAGAACCGAACGTACCTATGTAGTCCATTCGCTCTGGTTTTATGGAAAAGTTTGTATGGCGCTTGAAATTTTGTCGAAAAAAACTGACTTGGGGTTCGCCTGTTATATAGGCATCCTGAACACCGACACTGACAAGATCAATCAACGCAGCTGACATTTACTAATAATGTATATTAAAAATTTAGCTCGATTGATACACAAAGGACATGGTCGTGTTTCAGGCTCTCACATGGGAAGCACGGGACACGGAAGAGTGTGACGAACATCTTATCAGTATTTTTGGAAAAACCGAGGATGGAAAGTCGGTTTGCCTGACGACCAGCTTTACTCCATACTTTTTTGTTAAACTTCCAAAAGGTACATCGGAACAAGACGTTCAATCGCTATATAAGGAACTTAATACACTGAGACCCGGTTGTCTGGTGAGTTATAGTCTTACGAGAAAGAAAGATGTATGGGGATTTCAGAATAATGAAAAGTTTGCATTTATGCATTTAAATTTTAATAGTGTTGTGTCTAGGCGAAAGATCAATTCATTATTCATGTACAATGGCGATTTCAAAAAATACAAAGTGTATGAGTCGAATTTAGATCCCGTACTTCGGTTAATGCACCGAACTGGTATTGAATCAACTGGATGGCTTGATACGGGTTTGTCCTGTGTCAGATCACATCTCGCTACTGTAGATATCGATCTATTCTGTAATGATTGGAAAACCCTGAAACCAGTCGAAAAAACAACGACAGCCCCCTTTGTCGTTGGTTCTTTTGATATTGAAGCGAATAGTTCTACTGGTAAATTCCCATGTGCGACCATCATGGGAGATGCTTGTTTTCAGATCGCTATATCCTTATGTAAATTTGGATCCGACGAGCCATACGACAAAACATGCTTTTGTTATAAAAATACAGATCCCAATCTTGACGGGTGTAATATTTTTAGTTATTCTACTGAGCGTGAAATGCTGGAAGCATTCGCCAAATATCTTCATAAGATGGATGTCGATATTATATTGGGGTGGAACATTTATGGATTTGATATGGAATATATCTATCAAAGAGCTCAATTGGTTAAGTGTAATTTCGACTTTTTCAATCTGGGAAAACTGAAGAATCGTGAATGTGAAATGGTATATAAGAAATTGTCATCGAGTGCTCTGGGGGACAACGAATTAAAATTACTTCCCATGCCGGGAAGATTTGTTTTTGATTTGTTTCAAGAGGTAAAGAAGGGGTATAAATTGGATAGTTATAAATTGGACGCTGTATCTAAGGAGTACTTGGGCGATCAAAAAATTGATATGCCCGCCAAAGAAATGTTTAAGAGGTACCGCGAAGAAGATCCGGTAAAGCTTCGGGAGGTGGCCGAATATTGTATTAAGGATACACTGCTTCCTCATCGTCTTTTAACCAAATTATGTACCCTCGTGAATCTTCTAGAAATGGCAAAGGCTACCTGGGTTCCCCTGACGTTTTTGTGTGAGAGGGGGCAACAAATTAAGGTATTTAGTCAGCTATGTAAGAAGGCGAGGGAGATGGGTTTTATGGTACCGACCATCAAATACGGTGTCATGTCGGAAGATGGTTATGTTGGAGCTACCGTATTAGAGGCTACAAAAGGAGCTTATTATAATCCCATTACAGCTCTCGATTTCGAAGCCCTATATCCCAGTATAATGTGTGCTCATAACCTATGTTATTCTTCGTATGTGATGGACGAAAAGAACTATGGTAACATTCCGGGCGTCACATATGAGGAATTCGAGGTTGGAGACAAAACGTATAAATTCGCACAAGGCGTCCCGAGTCTTTTACCAAGCATTCTCGTGGAATTGAAACAATTTAGGAAACAAGCAAAAAAAGATATGGCCGTATCTACCGGATCATTAAAAGAAATGTACAACGGTAAGCAGCTGGCCTACAAAATCAGTATGAACTCTGTGTACGGATTTACGGGCGTAAGTAAGGGAATGCTTCCGTGCGTCGCTATCGCATCTACGGTTACTTGTAAGGGTAGAAGCATGATTGAGGAAACAAAGAATTATGTGGAGGCCAATTTCCCGGGTTCAAACGTAAGGTACGGGGATTCCGTTACTGGTGATACTCCATTACTCATCCGAAAGGACGGAGTCATTAGTACCTCGAGAATTGATTCGCTCGTTGATATGTATAATCTTCGTTCTGATGGTAAAGAAACATCTTTGATAGATGCCGAGGTATGGACTGAAAATGGCTTTACACCCATTAAACAGATCGTAAGGCACAAGACATCTAAAAATATACACAGAGTTGTAACACATACGGGTATTGTCGATGTCACTGAGGATCACAGTTTACTCCTAAAAAATAAGTATATGGTCAAACCATCCGAGGTGGGACTCGGACAGGAATTATTACATGGAAATACCAGGGATGCATTTGAAACAGCCACGCGTATGATAAGTATTACACGAGAGGAAGCAAAGGTGATGGGTTTCTTTTTCGGTGATGGTTCGTGTGGCACTTATGAATGTCCATCTGGAATTAAACGAACATGGGCATTAAATAATTCTAATATGGATTATTTACTTGAAATACAGAAACTGTGCCCGTTTGAAACTAAGATATATGATACACTTGAAAGTAGCGGTGTATATAAATTATGCGCCATCGGAGATGTTAAATCTGTGGTTGAACGGTATAGAAAATTATTTTATAATGGCCACGGCGAAAAAATTGTCCCTCCGTGTATTCTAAATGCATTCCCCAACATTATAGAACGTTTCATTGAAGGATATTACATGGCTGATGGCGACAAAGCGGGTAACAGAATGGATTGTAAAGGCAAAGAAGGTTCTATGGGGTTACATCTATTGGGTAGAATACTGGGATATAATGTATCTATCAATACTCGACAAGACAAATTGAAAGTTCTGAGACAAACCTGGACAAAATCAACACAAAGAAGAAATCCGATTGCTATCAAAAAACTAGAGCTTCTTGGTGAGACGGACGATTATGTATATGATCTTACGACGGGATCCCATCATTTCCATGTAGGACCGGGTGAATTAGTTGTTCATAATACGGACTCTGTAATGGTTGAATTTGACGTAGGTGATCGCAAGGGAGTTGAAGCCGTAGAATACAGTTGGAAAATTGGAGAAAGGGCTGCCGAGGAATGTAGTGCCCTTTTCAAGGCTCCAAATAATCTCGAACTTGAGAAGGTATATTGGCCATTCTTTCTCTATTCTAAAAAACGATATGCCGCAAAGTTATGGACACAAGGTAAAGATGGTAAAATGAACATGGATTATATTGATATCAAGGGATTACAAGTTATTCGTCGTAATAATACAATGCATCTCCGAGAGGTGTGTAAGGAATTGTTCGATCTCATTCTCAATTCAAATGATACTGTACCACCCAAAGAATTGGCAAGACAGCGAGCGATCGAGTTATTATCGGGCGATGTTCCAAACGACAAACTAGTCCTTTCGCAAACGTTGGCAGACAGTTATAAGGTTAAGGGTGTTTCTAGGTCTGTCAATAGTGAGTATATAAATGAAATGAATCAATCCCACGTACAGGTTGTTCGTAAGATGAGAGATAGAAAACCCGGAAGCGAGCCACAAAGTGGAGATAGAGTACCTTTTATTCTTATTAAAACGGAAGATCCTCGTGCGAAGGCATTTGAGATGTCCGAAGATCCAAAATACGCAGCGGATAACAATATTCCTATAAATTACCATTATTATTTCGAAAATAAATTTTTAAATCCAGTCTCGGACTTACTCGATCCACTGTATGACGACGCTAAGCGTGAAATTTTTGGTGAGATTATCGATAAAAACAAACCCCCTAAAAAGGCACGGAAACGCAGTGAATATCCATCACTGAGTTCCATGAAAAAGGATGATTTAATCGAAGAGTGTAAGCAATTTAATATAGATTCAACCGGTACGGCTGCCGCGCTAAAGGAACGTCTAAAAGATGCACGTGCCAAGAAGGAAAATAACAGTTCGAGTATAGCAATGTTATTTAAAAACTACGAACAAAGTAATAGTAAGGAATAATGTTGTCTGATGACTTTCTACGCTCAATCGAGAGTGAGGTTGAAAAACAGGTCAATGATAAGGTAACCGTAATTCTGGGGGATATCGCAAAAAGGTGGAGTCTTCCATTGGATGCCCTTCTTCGGGACATACCAAGCATATCTACCGATACTCTAAACAGGGGACAGTGTCGGGGTGTCCAAAAAAACAATAAACGCTGTACTAGACGCGGCAAGAATGGTGGGTATTGTGGTTTTCATCTTTATCAAAAAAGAGCACTTTGTCCGGTGGTTGTAGAATCTCGTTTTCAGCACACACATGACATGTCAATTCCATTCATGGAGAATTGTCCGGCTTGTATCGCTATAAAAAATATTACACCACCCCAACATTCAACGGATCGTAATGAACTTATAGATTTGGATAATATACTATAGTAATGAGTAAATCGGATATTCTGCTAACATCAATCAATCACTTTTATGACGACACCGAGAATAAAACTATGTTAAAATCTATACTCGATAAATCCAGTGGCATATCACTTCGTAATTTGGAGTGGTTCATCACTAACTATGCAAAAAAGAATAATTTGACATATACGACAAGTAATGGTAAGTTATTTACTGTTCATTGTGCATATAAATCAACTCTCGATGGATATAGCAAAAAATTATTTGACCCATTTTGTCGTTCGGAAAAGATATCATATACGATACCGGGGACAGATGATGAAATTAGTACCACGGTTGCCCAACTCAATTTCATCAAATGGTGTATAAAAAATAAAGTGATTGATTACATTTCAAACAATAAAGATACGTTATTTAATAAGCGAGAGAAATAAACCCACCCGAAAATTTAAACGTTTGGTAGCCAGTGTAATATAAATGTAATGTATATGTATCTGTTAAACCGGATTTGAGATTTACCTCCAAATTGGTTTTATCGGATTTTAGTTGCGAAAAATCTAAGCTCCCCGATGGTTTCACATTCATTGGATACATCGAGAAGCTATAAGTATAGACATTCCTATAGGGACGAGACAATCGGGCTCTTATCGTTGTCAGGTACTTGTAATACGAATGGTTTGCGTCCGTTATATTTGGGGTGTCTTGTCCGTTGATATAGAATTTTGCTTTATCCATTACCGGATAAAAGAACGAATATAATTGATCAAAATCGAGTATAGATCCAAAATTGAATCTATTTTGAAAGTAATGATAATCGGCACTAATTGAACCCGGTATTTGATAACTTGCCAAGTAACTGGAATCCACACCCGGTCCCTGTGCGACTTCTATATTTTCAAAATCCTTGTTTCGCAAAAACCAATGAATACACTTTACCGGTATATTCGGAACCAATTGTAATTTCATTTGATCCTTGCCGACTTCGGTTTCCATGGTTGGGTGTTTCTTCACAACATCGGTGATTAACTGCGTCGCTTCTTTCATGTAATAGATTCTTTCTTCTGGGGTTATTGTCAATTCCTCTGTGATGATATCAAATTCCGGAACCGAGATAGTCGTGGATGAGTCCGTGAAGAAGGTTTGAGGGTGTAACACGAATGTAAATTCAAGCTTTTGTTTATGTATCGCACAAAGTGGGAAGAATGGTCTATTTGGTTGGTTTGTATCATATTCGTCTCCCGAATATTTTCTTGAAAAGAAGAACGGGAGGGGTATGATGAGATCGGTGTCATATTGTGCGTAAGCGCCGTTATCGACGGCACCATCATACGGAATGCCACGGTTAATCAATATCTTATTTGTAATCTTCTCGGACATTTCCATATACAACTCGTCATACAATATCATCCAATCGTCATATATAGTTTCCAATTCTAATTCATCAACCCTCATAGTAATCGATTTGAATAGATGTCTTCCCAATTGGTCAGCATAATTCTGACCATTCCCGGGAGCGCCGTTTATTTTTGGCATTTTTATTGAAATATACATATTACTCAATAAATCTCCCATGTTTTGTGGGTTCATGGTAACCTTTATGGTTTCACCAAATGGCCAGGTGGCTTTTCCTCCTGGATTAATGACGGGGGTGGTTCGATGATATTTTGAAAAATTCGAATGACGTTTCTCTTTATAGGTAAATAAAGACCTCGCCTTTTCGTCGTTGGATATAAGGTGGCCATCTTGCTTTCCTATCGCGTGAAGGCATAACATGGCTCCGGTGCTGGCACCGTTTATGTCGCACATACTACTTATTGCTTACATATTTTTAATATCTAATTTCCACATGTCTATGGGGGATGTCTGTTTCATAATTTCCAGTTGGCGTCTAGCTTCATTGGATTCTTGGATGAGCGACTTCACAGACTCTTCTGTGTATTGAACTGTTTTGATATTCAAGAGATAATCATAATTCCCATCAATTTTTGGGAAAATTTGTGATATTTGTCTTTCGAGATCCAACTTTTTCCGTCTGAAAACAACCAATTCTCCATCTATAACCATCAAAACGAATTTAGATTTGTAACTGCACAATGTTGCCTTATTTTCCAATACTTTAATGAGGTGGGATTTTCTTGCGTTGTAGTGTTTCATTCGTAATTCAATGAAATCAACGAGAATCTCCTCTGGACTTTTGTATTTGTATATTCCTCTTGTTGGATGAAATAGATGCATGTTCGAAGAGTTTAACGATCGTCTCAATTTTAAGTCTTTCATTGGATCATTACCCGTATAACCAACAATGTCAAAATCAACATTTTCGGTTGTACTGTTATTTGTATATGAAGTGATTGTCTTCTTCTCAACGAGAGTGTCGAGGTATTCTTTGTAATCCTGTGTCCATCTTCCCGGGGGAAGCTCGGTCACTTTAATCTTAGATCCCGTGTTTCTCCACACACCTTCGGCGATCCAAGCACCTTCATCACCTTCCCGTGTGATGGTACCCCTGAATCCCCTATACCATGGTTTCATGGGGACGATTGGTTTTTTATCAAGAACCCGAAGGATATTGTTTTTAATATCAAGTGGATTGAACGGCGGGACAAAACTAGAAAACCCCGTCCCGATACCCTCCGATCCGTTGATAAGTATCGTGGGAAGAGTGGGCATATAATAATTCGGTTCGATCATTCTCCCATCGTCGTCCAAATACGTGAGGATCGCATCATCTCTATGGTCAAACAGTCTTCTTGCTTCTTTTGTAAGTTTGGTGAAAATATACCTCGTTTGACTCGCGTCCTTCCCACCCATCAGTCTCGTCCCAAACTGACCACAAGGTTCGAGGAGATTGATATTATTACTACCCATGTAATCATTTGCCAATTTCACAATTGTGTCAGCGAGGGAAACTTCTCCATGATGATATGCCGACGTTTCTGCGACGTATGCTGCCAGTTGAGCAACCTTCATTTCATTTCTGAGATCCTTTTTGAAACAAGAATACATAACTTTTCGCTGGGATGGCTTTAATCCGTCCGCAACATGAGCGATGGATCTTTTCAAGTCCGCGAGACTAAAATTGACCAAGTCTTTGTGAATGAAATTTGTAATTCCGAGTGATTGGATCGACCCATACGGGACTTCCAATTCATTTGGATTCTTTGCGGTATTTCTCAAAAGCCATTCTTTTCTTGCGTCGGCCTTCTTTTTGTCAAAAGCCAGAATAATAGATTCATCTGACATCTTATCCATTTCAAATTTTACCGTGAGCTGCTGAATTTGTTTGAAATATTCTCTCGCTTCCTTCGATGTGGATGTACCCAGACCCTTGTAATATTTGATCTTCCATCCGGATTTACCGTTTCCATACCACGTCCTAAACGAAGAATCTGTATAGAATGATTTGGTTTCCGAACCCTTCGTTGCCTTAATGATAGGAGTAACCATACTCACAACAAAGTTCATTTTCAATAGACTTGGCCAGAAATGATGTATCATATTCAAGATCAGCCCCTTGATATGAGACCCATCGTTATCAGCGTCTGTCATGATCATAAGACGACCGTAGCGAAGTTCGGAAACATCTGTATATTCTTTACCTTGTTGGAGACCTAAAATCTTCTTGAGATCGTTGAATTCCTGATTAGATGTTAATTGAGACACGGAAGCATCCCGGACATTCTTACATTTACCACGGAGTGGGAAAACGCCATAATGATCCCGACCAACGACCGAAAGCCCCGCGACCGCCAAAGTCTTCGCTGAATCACCCTCTGTCACGATGAGAGTACATTTCCCAGACTGCGCTGTACCCGCCTTATTTGCGTCATCTAACTTTGGAATGCCAGTAATTTTTGATTTTCTTGAACCGTCCGTCTTTTTGAGCTCTTTCATTTCCTTGAATTTTGACAATGCCAATAGTTCATCTTGAATTCCAGTCTTGAGTACGTTCTTGATAAAATTTTTTGGTGGTTCAAATTTACTTCCAAATTCTTGTGATTTTGATGTACATTCGGATTTAACCTGACTACTGAACGTAGGATTTTCAAGGGTAGCCTTTACGAAAACGTTGAATGTATTTTTCACTTGTTGAGGCTTTAGTTTGATTTTCTTCGATAATTCATCGATGATACCCGCCGCCAAAAAAGACGTCACATGATCCACATGACTCCCTCCTTTGTTTGTACAAATACCATTAACAAACGAAACCTGTTCAAGATTGTTATCCGATGGCCCAATACAGACCGACCAGCGGTCCGCGGTGACACTGGCGAGAGATTCCACACCCTCATACATCTTCGCATAGGATTCAAGATTCATTTTGGGTAACGGTTCATCTTGAAATTTTACCTTACAGTTCGGTGTGGTACAGATATTCGCATCATATACTCTTTTATGAAATATTCTGAATATAGTATTGTCCATCTGTTTCATCCCGAACCTTTTCCAATCCGGGATAAATGATACAGATACCGAAGATTTGCTTCCATTGTATTTTTTCATGGTGGGTGTAACACATGTTGTCATATTATCCCTCCACATCTGCGAATATGACAGTTTATTTTCATGATCTTTAATTTCTATGGAAAATTCTGACGAATACACATTCGTGAGTTTTGCGCCGTATCCATTTCTTCCGCCCACCACCCTCTTTTTTGAGTCATCGTAATTGGTCGATGTTAAGAGATGACCGAATGTAAGTTCCGGATTCCACAGTTGCTCCTTTTTGTGCATTTTAATGGATACGCCACCGAGAGGACCATTGTTTTCGATCGTGATTCTTCCAGAGTCTTTATCGATGGAGACATTTATATTCGTCACCTGTTTTGGATGGAGTGAATTTCTATCGACCGCATTTACGAGTATCTCGTCAAAAATTTTAAGAAGAGCGGGGGAATATTTGATATCCCTCTTTTCAAACTTTTTTCCATATTTATCAATAAGCCAATAGGTTTCTGGCGTTACTTCAACGGGACCAACATAGGAGTCGGGTCTCTTTAATATATGTTCTATATGGGAAAGTTTTTGAATGCTTTCTTTCATTTCACTTGAAAATCTATAGACGCAATTCTTTACTTAGGTTTTTTTAGATCACATATCGTCCGCCCGATATCTCCGGGCTATACGATAGTAGTCATTAAACCAATTTACAACCTCTTCCTTTGTTTTTGTCGCATTGGGTGTATATAAATTTTTAATAATTCCAGTTTCACGTTCCATTAGTTTTATTATGCTTACTTTAGGGGGACTTACAAAACAACACCTACATACCCTGCTTGCCTTTAACCCAAATAACTTAATTTGGGATACATTATTTAGTAAGAATAAAGGTCTTATGTGTCTATACTTGTATAATACTCTATGTTGTTCATCCGTGTCCGGTCTAATTATTATATCGAGTGGTGACTGACACACATAGCATTCATGTCTCCAGGATAATTTTGGCATACTTATGTATACGACGATGCTTTACTTTATAGCACTTTTAGTTATTTTGGTTCTTTTTTTGAACAGAAACAATACACGTCGGAGCAATAAGAAGTCGTTGGAGACTTTGGTACGTCAGTCCGCTCGTTATGCGACTGCCGCACAACAAGACGCAACACCCCTCATAGCTGTATTACATGCTAATTATGCCGCGGCATATCTCTATGCGGCGACTGATATAGCCACAGATTCCGAGATACATACAGCAACTGGCGTGGATGTAGTTACATTTAAAGAACATATCGTAAATGTTCAAGATATGGTAACCAAAAGAACAACAGAAAAATGCCCCCAATTTGCGGGAGAGGTTGATTTATATTTATCAACCATAGCCGGACAGGCAGATTTATAATTCCTAAGTGAAAATTAACATCTCATTTTTTCAGTTTTTTCTGGAATAATCCATGGAAGTTACACGCGACAGCTGCTGGTATGCGCTTCTTATGCAAACTATTAAATTTTACAAGGTTATCGAACCGGATGAACGCTGCGTCCGGCTCGCTGATGCCGAGTGGCGACTGAAGCGAAGACACGAAGCCATACGAAATGCGAAAGCTCAACGTGGAATCATCGTTATCGATCCAGTCATCGATGAACCCCGCGAAAAGAGGAATTCTCATAAGATATGCGCAGCCACTACACTGGCTGGAAAGAGGTGTAGTTACAGGGCTGTGTGCGGCGACTTTTGTAGAAAGCATAAGGTTCCTACAGAAGACATCGACGGTTTGGCGAACATGATGAAGGGAATTAAAATCGATAACAAATCTGTCTCAGACGGGAGTGTTGATGACCTTTGTACTATGTTGGGTGAAATTAAAATAAACGCCTAAATTAAAAGATGTTAGATCAAGACACCCTTAGACCTGTAATTATATCAATGATATTATACATATTATTAAGCGTTTCCATCCCTAAGTATGTAACAAAACCCACCGGAATTAGACTTATTGATGACATTATCACGTATCTTATAACCCAGAAGGGAAATATTGCGTCCGGTACCATATTGGTCGGGGTAGTGATACTCGCATCAAACCATATAAGTGACAAATTCCTGTAATACAAATTCTTTACTGACAAGTCGTTTAGTGTGGAAATGATCCATTATTTTAAGATTTCTTTTGACTGCGTCGGACATATACATGACAAGCTGATCGAAATCGGGTCTTCCCCATTCCATCCCCTTCTTGAAAAGAAAATCATCTTCTTCTAAGAATCCTGGCTCACAGTCGATTGTATAAGGGGTTTCGATGTATTCCGGGGCTCCCCCGTAATTTGTAATAATCACCGGCTTATTACGAAGTGCCGCCTCTACAGCTCCCATACCCACTCCTTCGGACGATGAAAAGCTTACATAACAATCAGATATTGTATGAATATCCTCCATTTCATCATCAGAAATAAGTCCATTTATAACTTTTACTCCCGGTAATGGAATATCTACATCCTGATTACACGTAGCTTTTACAATTAAGCGCACGTTTGGCATTTCTTGTTTTACTCGCATAAAAGCGGTTAAAATACCCTTAAAATTTTTTCTATTATCTGCTATATTTCCGATGTGATAAAAGGTATACGGTTTAAATTTTTTAGGGGCGGGGATGTGAGCGTGTATCGTGATAAAATTGTTTTTGGGGAATTGTTTTGATAACACATCTTTACAGAATTGACTTGGAACGAAAATCGTTTCAAATTCATCACATATTTTGCCATAATCTTCATGTACGGTTGCCGTTTCACAAACGGTCATACAGGACAAGTTCTTGACACGACTTTTCATGTATGGGATTAAATCCAGGGTAGGTTGTGTGGGTATAAGAAACACCAGACCATAATCACATTCTGGTATATCTTCACCAAAGTGATAATACTTCGACCCAGGGAAAAGCTTACAGTATTTACTACAATGTTGACCTATGCCACTTCTTAGTGTTGGTCCTATGAATATCATTTAGTATAAAGATAATCTTGCTTTTATGTATATTACAATGTCCGACATCAGACGAGAAATTCTTGAAGAGCTCACCCGTGTTCGTCTCGATAAGACACGACTCTATACCCTCCTTTTGAAAATAGTTGATTCTTGTGAATGTTGCACCAAGACGAGCGCCCCGGCCCCAGCCCCCGTCGCCGCTCCGGTCAAGGAAGAACCGGTCAAGGAAGAACCTGTCAAGGAAGAACCTGTCAAGGAAGAACCTGTCAAGGAAGAACCGGCCCCAGTCGAAGTAAAACCTAAGGCCAAAGCGACCACGAAGAAGGCCTCCTCCACCACTACGAAGAAGGCCACGACTAAGAAAGCTGCCGCTTCCACCTCCTCTTAAGTTCATTCATAATTCCTAATCTTTTGTTCGCAGGAGAATTTATAAATAATTCGAACTCTGTTTCAATTACAGTATATTCCTTTATTTTTATGTTATGTTTTTTCAGGGTTTTTTTGATCGTTTCCCTGTCAGGAAATTCCTCCATCGGGTTAAACAGGTCTGAGACTTTGTTATCCATTAACTAATATAAACATTTCACTTTTATATTAATTAATGAAAGCGTCACCTGTTACAGTTTCTAGGTTACAACGGGATACACTTCCGAAACGCAAAAGCGTCAAAAATTCTAAAAAACGAGATTTTCCCATAAAACGTCGTAATAATATTGGTTACGAATTTAAGGAATCTCTCGAAAAGTATAATAAAATCTGGAATTCGCCCAATCCGAGTAGTATAGCAATTCAAAGAGCTATCGCCGAAGTTTTTGCTCCTGATATCGAAACAGATAGTGAGTATTATGATTACTATTCTTCAATGGACAACGTACTTGGTATTATATTGGGTGGTGGTGTGGGGTCTCGTTTATATCCTCTGACGAAAAACAGATCAAAGCCCGCGGTCCCATTGGCTGGGAACTATAGGCTAATCGATATCCCAGTGAGTAATTGTCTAAATAGTGATATTACTAAAATGTATTGTCTCACTCAATTTAATTCCGTATCACTTACCCGTCATTTAAATCAGGCATATGATACCAATATTGGTTCCTTTTTGACGAAGGGATTCGTTGAAGTATTGGCGGCACAACAAAGTCCATCAAATGAATCATGGTTCAGGGGCACGGCCGATGCTGTTCGACAATATCAGTGGATTTTCGAAGAGACTGGATGCGATGAATATATTATATTGTCTGGCGATCACTTATATCGCATGGACTATAAACCGTTGATATATTATCATCGCCTAACCGAAGCTGATATTACCGTGTGTGCCACGTATGTTGAGGAAGATAGGGCATCGTCGTTCGGTTTAATGAAAGTGGATTCACGGGGAAGAATTATCCAATTTTCTGAGAAACCCACCGGTGAAGATTTGTTTGAAATGAAAAATCAACCCAAAACGCCCCGATCCTCCAAGCCACCTTACCTCGCATCGATGGGCATTTATGTGTTTAGTGCCGATGTAGCAAAGAAATTGTTAATGGAGGAGATGCCATCGTCCAATGATTTCGGGAAGGAAATTATCCCTGATGCGAATTCCATGGGATATAATGTTCATTCGTACATTTTCGATGGTTATTGGGAAGATATTGGAACGATTGAATCATTTTATAACGCAAATTTGAAATGTAACAATAAAACACCAGATTTTAGTTTTTATGATTCTATTTCCCCTATTTATTCAAAGAGGCGACACTTGCCTCCTACGAGAATGGTCGAATGTTCTATAAACTCTTCGTCTGTCTGTGATGGTTCAACAATCGTTAAAAGTAAGATTGAAAATTCTACGATCGGTATTAGAAGTTACATAGGTGATAATTGTATTGTTACCGATTCTATTATAATGGGAGCTGATCATTTTGAAGAACCGGAAGAATGTGATGATATCCCGGGGTGTATTCCAATTGGTATTGGTCCCGATTGTATCATCAAGAAGGCTATCATCGATAAGAATGCTCGTATTGGTTCGGGATGCCATATCGTTAATGTTGATAATATTAAGGATTTGGATGCCGAGGATTGTGGGTATATGATTAAGGATGGTATTATTATCATTCCTAAGAACACCACACTTGA